>JAABUS010001822.1_pt1 | contig 43686 bp, 3 predicted proteins | sample 5560161 | NCBI WGS metagenome assembly JAABUS01 (sample SAMN10711885, study PRJNA513376) | rock metagenome | isolation source: Antarctica rocks | place: Antarctica: Victoria Land, Trio Nunatak nord | collected 2016-01-04
CTGTGGGGATCCCCAAGGGATCCCCACCCCACCCCACCCTAGCTTGGAGTGGGGATCGAACCGCGATCCCTACCCCACGCCCCACCCCACCTTACCCCACGCCCCACCCCACCTTACCCCACGCCAGCATTCCCTCTAGGGATCCCCACGCCAATCCGAAGCGTAGTCTTAACTAGTACCTTCTAAATTTAATAACTTTTATTATAATATAGGTAATATATTATCTAAAAAACTATCCTAGCTTTTATAATTAAAATAACGCGAGAGGTTATCGGCTAGATTACTTTTCCTAGAATAATACGAAATTAAAAAATTAAAAGATAAGAGTTTTATTACCTAGCGCGCCTAGCGATTATTTAATTATTTAATATTTATAAAACCCCTTAAATTATTATAATTAGTTAAGATTTCTATTTTATATAAATTACCCTCGAGGTAGTATTGTTATTATTTAAATATTATAACGATTACGAGGAGCTCTTTATTATAAATCTTATATCGAATTTCTAAACCCTATATCTTACGGGACTAGAAAATAACGGGATATTATTCGTTATTATTTTATAATTATATTAAAATCGTAGTTATAATAAAATTAGAAGTATTTATTTTAATCCGAATTTTTAATTCTAAATTAAAATATACTAGAATAGGTATATATAAGAATAAATCGCGAAGTAAATAAAACGTTTACTCTACCTCTTTAAGTTATTTAAATAAACTAAATTTTTTATTATCTTAACTACTTTTTAGTAGACCCGTTAATAGGCCTATTATCTACGAATAACGATAAATAAATCGATAATAAAAATTAATAAAGCCTAAAAATACTTATATATTATAAAAGGACTTTAGTTTTAATTAGGACTAAATCGTATTAATCCTACGTTCGTTTATCGATATACCTTCGGTATTTATAATAAACTCTAGAAACTTAATTAATCGAGTAAAGAACTCATATTTCTTAAAACTCGCGAATAAAGAATATTTTCGTAGGCGTTCGAATATTTATCGTATATAGTTAATATATTCCTCTTTTAAATTTAAATAAATTAGGATATTATCTAAATAAATAATATAAAATATATTTATTAAACCCGTTAATAATTTAGTTTTATATATTTTCGTAATACCGTTTAAATCTAATACCGCTTAGCTTATTATAAAAGAGTATACGATATATTATTACTACGATAAGTGGTATTAAGAAGCGGCCCTTATACTAAACCCGTAAATAATAAACTTTTATTCGGATATAGAAGGTAATAATATTTATATTATTTTATAAATCTAGAAAAGTAAACCGTAGGTCGAATATATAATCCGAGGTATTATTCTTAATTTACTCTATTATTAAACCTAGGTATTTTATTATTATTTAAACCTGGCTTCGTATCTTTTTTATTATTTAATTTCTAAAGTCGATTAAATTATCTAGGAGTTATATTATTATTAATTATTACTTAATATATAATAAATAGTATATGAAAATAGAGATTATAATCTTCCGTATTTCTTTAAGAGTAAAGATATCGCCTAAATTATATAACCGGCCTAGAATCTATAATCTTTATATACGTCGAAGTAAAGTTTTTTATTTCTTTTGTATTTTAATTATAAAGTTATTTACTCTTATACGATAATATTCCGGCTACGGCGTTAGATTATTAACGTCGTAATTATTTATAATCTTTAAAAGAAATATAGGTATAGTAGTATTTATAATATATTAAAATTTTTTAAAGTTTTTATATTCTATTTTATAACGGTAGTGTTTTTTACTTTAAAGGGTCGAAATTAAAATTTATATAATACTTTTATCGCTTTTATCTTTATATTTAATATCGGATATAATTATAAATATAAGATATAAAGGGGGCGGATATATAAACGTAATATATTTAGATTTTAGGGTATAACGATTAAAAGAGAATAATAATATTTATTTTATTTTACCTTATTATTACTACTTATACTATAAACGCGGTTCGTTATTTCTTTACCGTCGTTACTCGCTTTATATAATTTATAAAGATTAATTATTATTAGATTAATTATTTAAGAGAAATTTATTAATAATATATCCTTTTTTTAAGGTTTAATTCCTTCGTTAATTTTTATTTATATTCGATTATAAGCCTAATCTTAATACTCGTTTTTTATTCGGATATTTATACCGGTCGTTTTTTAAATTAGAAAAAGTAACCCTTATTTAATAATACTTAATTACTTCGTTATTATATTATTAGGAATATTAATTATATTTAAATATAATACGTTTTTATTATATTATTTACCGAATTTAAAGAATACTTCTTCGTATCGAAGCCCTTTTAAGGGGCTCCTTTTATAATCGGAATTTATTCTCCGTATATTAATATACCCGATATATATTTAATAAAGATCGACGATTTACGCCTTTTTTCCGAGGTTATAACTAGTTATTAAGGCCGTAAATATTTAATAATAATAACCGAGATTACTTTTATTATATATAATATTAATTCTTATTTATAAAAGAGAGTTAATATAATTTATAATTATAATATAGTTTTTATTTCGAAAACTTATTTATTTCGTTTCTTATATAAAAGTTATTAACTATATATATTTTATATAATTAAGAAGATATATTTTAATAATAATTATAAATAAACGGTTTTTTTTAGGGCTAAAATTATCGGGAGAAGAATACTCGTTAATATTAATATCGATTATTATTTTAGAAAGGACTATTTAGTCGTTTATAAATATATCGACGATATTTTTAAAATCGTAGTTATTTTTCTTTATATATTTTCTTTACCCTTTTATATTACCTCCTTTATTATTATTATTTTATATACTTTTATTATAATCTCTTTAAAGAGATTTAATATATTATTATATTAATAATCGTTTTATTTAAATATATATTTAAATATATTTTTTATTTCTTCGCCTCCTTCGTAGTTTACCTCTTTATAATTTTCGTAGTAGTTTTTACTTTTTAACTTTTCGCTATTATTAAGATTTACCCGTTATTTATTTATTATATCGAATCGACTTTATTAGAAATCTATAGTATAAAGTTATTATTTAATAATAATATATAAAAATTAATAAAGGGATTATTTAGAATCCGGGATAAAAAGAGAATAAAGATTTTGAAGAAAGATAGATTTTCTTTAATATATTATAATTATATTATTTTAATTATCTTTATTAACTTAGTTTAGAGATTCTTAATTAAATTAAATAAAAATTTATTAAGTCGGCTAAAGTCTTATTAGTATTAAACTCGAAATTTTATCCGAGTCGAATTATTATATCTCTAACTCTTTTTATTTCTTTTTTATACCGTAAAATAATTTATTTACGATATAATATTTTTAAATTATCTTTATTTACGTCTTTTTAATTATTAAAGTCCTTTTTTCTTTTATTACCTCGACGAATATACGCTAGGCCTATTAAAGAGATCGATTTAAATTATATTTTAAATATTATTTATTAAAACGAATATTAACGATTATATCCGGTAACGGACCTATTATATATAATATAATATATTAATAATTTATATTATACTATCGGTTTTCGAGTTATATCGATAAGATATAAAATTACGCTATTAGATCCGGCGATTAAATTATATCTTCGTATTATTCGACGATAATTAAAATCCTTATTTTATCTACGATTATTTATATAAAGATAATCTTTACTAACGAATATATTATAAATTAACGGAACTTTACTTTATACGGCGCCGGGAGCGTTTTAATAATTTAAAGAAAAGAAATCTAGATTAAAATAAACGACGCGAGGTACTAAATAAATCTAATCTTTATAATTTATTAATATAGAATTAATAATAAGTAAAGATAGTATCGGGGTAGTCGTTATAATAAATCTAAAAACTAGAATATAATAATATTAAATATATATAAGAGTAAATAATCTAATGAAATCTTTCTTCGATTATATTTACTATTTCTTTTTTATTCCTTTTAATTTAAGATATAGTTATATTATTAGAAAAGTAGGTTAATATATATAAAAGTATTTATAAAGGATTTATATTTAGATAATAAAGTATTTAATATTTTATACTTTTAATAAAGTATAATATAATATAAATAAAAAAGAAACTAAAGAGAATAAAATATTTATAATTTAATATTGACCGAATAATATATTTTCCTTTTAGGTTTAACTCGGATTTTTTTTTTATTTAATATAATATCCGAGTCGGATACTCTATATACTATAAAATTTATAAATAAATTATATTCGTTATATTATAACGCTTTCTACCGAGAGTTATTTACTACGTCGGTAAAATGAAAAATAACTCGATTATAATTTAGGGTATTCGATAAGCGCCTTAAGAGCCTTAAACGCGATATTTATTTATTAACTCGATAAACGCCCGAGATATATAATTAAAAGACCTAAAGTTATTTAAGCGTATATCGAGTAAACCTAAAATTACTATTAATAGGTATTAAATTAGGGGTACGTTATTAACTTTAACCCCCGTTTATAATCTTTATTTATAATTATAACCTTATTCTATTTATAATTATAATATATTTCATTTATAATTATAATTTTATCGTTATTATATTTTTATAATTATTACTATCGTACCCCTAAATCTTTAATATATATTTTAATATATAATCTAGGCGTACCCCCGTAAAGATTTCGTACGAATTAATCGATTCCGGGAATTAAAATAAACTAGTAATAAAAATCGTTCCAGGGGGTCGCTATTATCGATAAAGATAATTATAAAATATTAAGATTTTTAAAAATCTTAGATAGTAAATTATATAATTTTCTAAAAATAAAGCCCTTAAAGTTTTAGGCTTAAATTACGTTTATAAAGAATTTAATATTTATTTTATAATGACTTTAAGCGCCCGTCGAGCGCCCGTCGAGCGATTTAATATTCGAAGGGTACTCGGCGGGCGCTTAATAGGTATTTAGAATTCTTCGGGCACTTTAAGTTTATTTTAAGCGCTTAAAATAACTTATTTAATAACCTCGAGCCGTTAAAACCGGTTTTCGATTTACCGACGTAGTAAAGACGAGGTTATAAAGGATATAATTATTTATTCCTCTACCGACCTCTACGTCGTTAATAGTTACGATATTATATATTATTTATATTTAGAAGAATTAATATCTAGTATACTCGGTTAATAGTTTATAAATAATTATTAAATATAATAATTAAATATACGATAAAAGAACGTAGGTATTCTAGAAATAATTATTAGTAACGGGTATTAAATTATAGAAATTATACTACCTAAATTAATATCTAAACCGGATTTAACCTTTATATTAATTTAATATTATATATAATTAATATTCTTAAGGGTAATTATTATATATTAATATTAAAGTATTTTATATATTAAATAAACGTAGAAGTAAATACGATATAAAAATCTTTAATTTATATTATTTATTTTAATCTATTATTTTATCTAGTTATCGTTAATCGTTATCGGCCTATAATATTATATTTATATTAAATATAAAGAGCGGAGTTATAAGTTTTATAAAGAAAGTAAATATTAAACCTATAAATTATAAATTATTTAATTTATAATTTAAGGTTTATTAAAGGAAGGTATTAATTTTAGGAAAGATAAATTTAATTTATAATTTCTAGTCTAAATAATTCTTATCGTTTAGAATAAAGTAGTAGTTATACGTTTTTTTATTCTCTTAAAATAAGCGCGTAACCCGCCCGTTATATTAAATATCGAAGGATTATATCTAGTTTATATCGAGATTAATATTATAAAAAGTATAAATTAAAGTTATTTTAATCCTAAAAATATATTTAATAAATAGGAGAAAATAATCTTATTCTTTTTTATAAATAACTAGATATAATCTTCGTCCCGTTTAATTTAATATATAGATAAATTATATTATAAACTCGCCGCGGTAGTATTTCTCTAACTTTTATATAAATATTATTACGAGTTTTAGTTAAAAGCCGAAGGGGATATATAATTAAAATATTAATTTATACCCTTAAAGTTCTAGTGTAGCGGCGAGGTAACGAGTCGATTATTAAAGGTAAAATCTTAAATAAATTAAGACTAGTATTTATTTATAGATTATAACTTTATATATATTTATAACTTTATAATTTATAACTCGGTAATAATAAACTCGTCGAGATAATAAATATAAATATTATTCTTTAAGTATTTATTTTACTTTATATATTTCTCTTTAATTTAAGAGATACTATATAATCTTTATTATTATTATACCGAGAGTTTATAAAGAGCTCGTTATTTATTATTATTAGGCCGTAGATTCGAGTATATATTAAATAATTTAATATAATATTAATTATACGAAGCTTATAAACTTTATTAAAGTAATTATTAATTATTAATATAGGCGGTAGTCTACTAGCCTCTTTAATAATTAATATAATTTTATAATATTCCTTTTATACTTCTTTCGCGACTACTTTTAATAATATTCTTTTTATCGAGTATTCGTAATAGGGTAACGGATTTATCTTATTTAATAACGAGGAAATTTGATAAACTCGATCGTACCCTCGAAATTCTTAATAAAAGGTATTCGTTTAATTTCGATGAAATTAAGAATTACTTTTATTTTATTTATAACTACCTTTTTTATATCTTTATTTAAATATATATAAATAAATAAGTTTATTATCCTTTAATTAATATCCTCGACTTTATAAAGTACTATATATTTAGTAGACGAATCTTAACATTACTACGGTTATTTAATTAACCCGATTATAATTACGTATTTCTTTAAAGTACGAGTTTATAAAATCGTAGAAAAACCCTATATAAAAAGTAAACCTTAAGGGTATATTAATCTACGTCTTTAATATAATTTAGATTATTTAAAATTACCCTTCGGTAATATTTTTAAAACCCGCTCTTCGATTTTTTATTTAATCTTTTAGATAAATTCGGCGGCTTTATCCTTTTTAATTTTAATATTATAAAATTTATTTATAAAGATTTATTTTATATAGAAATTATATTTAAAATTAATACCCTCACTATATAACTTTTAAAAAAATATCTCGTATAAATAGAAATTATAAATAATTATTATACTCTTTTAATCGAACTTTATACCTTTATTAAAATTATAATATAATAATTTTATATTAATATAAATAAATCGCTTATTAATAATATAGTAATATATTATATTAAAATGAATATAGAAGTATCTAAATTTCAGAGTCTTATTATTTATATTCATTTATTTAATTTATTATCTTAATTGATTATTTATAATCTTTATTTAGATAATAATAAGAGTAATATTTATTTTAGGAAAGAGAAAAATATTCTTATCCTAATATATATTAAAGTAATCGACGGTTAATAAGTCCGTAAAAAGACGGATCTTTTAATTTATTTATAATTTTATTTTATATAGAGGGTATTTATTATAATAAAGGGAGTTTTTAAAATCCTCGAAAGTTTTAAACCCTTTAATAAAGGGAGAATTATATTTATATATCGTATTTTAATATTCGAGAATACGGGAGTAGAAAATCATTAATATTTAAATCGATTTAAATATTAGTACCGTCTAAACCGATAATAATATTAGAAAAAACCTAGAATTAAGTACGAACTTTATTAAAATCTATATTTTTATTATTAATAACTTCTTTATAATAGGAAGCCCGCCGCCTTTTTTAAAAATATTATATTATTAATAAATATTTAATTTAAAGGCTAGTATTTTATTATTTATCCTTTTTTACGACTTTAATAATTATATAATATATATAATATATATATTTATTCTTAGATTTATTATCGCTTTTTAGTTGAAATAATTTATTTATAAATATTTATATTATATCCTTTTATTAAGGTCGGTCCTCTTCGTTAATTATAATAAGATTACGGAGTAAATAAATTACGGTCGAATTAAAAAATAAAGGGTAAAGAATTTACAGAGTTTCCCGCTCGTCTTTATTTATAAATATTATATTTATATCTACGACCCTCGCCGTAGCTATTTTCTTTATATTAATATTATATAAGAACGGGTCTCTAGTTTAATACGATTTATTAATAATTGAATTTTATATTATTTTTTCCTTTTTTTTATTATTTAATTTATAGCCCGAAAGATATCTCGATAAAGATTTAGGCTCGTTTAATTAAAGAAAGTAAAAATAAATCCGGTTAATAATATTTTTAAACGATAGGAGGTAGTATAAAAAACTTTTTTAAATTTTGAATAAAGAGGTATAAACGCGTTTAATCTAAATATTTTCTCTTCGCGTAAAAAGAATATAAATTTTTATAATATACTAGCCGATCGTTATCCCGGTATTTTCCATTAATATTAATAATTCTATTAACTAGTATCTTAATCGTTAAATAAAATAATTTAATTAATAAAGAGGTTTATATATAATATAAAGGGGGTATTAAAGATTATTATATTAATATATATTAACTAGTATATCCTATAGGCCCTCGTTATATTAAATATCTATATATTTATTACCGGTAGAATAATAGAGTTTATTATAGCGTAGAATATTCTATTTATCCTAGAAGCGCTTCGATATTAAAATATAGATTATTTTATTATAATTAAGCCGGAATTATATTATTTTATCGTTATTCTTAATATTATTTTTCGCGATAACGTTAAGCCGAATTTATTTAATTTAATTATCGCGGTTATACGAGATTTTAAGGAGAATCGATTTAGGATCTATAAATATTCGAGGGGGCGAGGGGCGATTTCTTATATAAAATTTATTTTTTAAATAATTATCTTCGGTCCTTTAAACTTTAGAACGCGAGGATTTAAATGATTTTTCGGATTCTCATTTAAGGCCTTAACGGGTTATAGATTTAATCGTTATTTTATATATATAAATTATTAAGGCTCTCCGTTTAATACTTTAATATAACGTCGATAGGACCTAGGTTAATTCTTTTAGAGAGGAGTATTAAGAATTAATAAATAGTAGGCTTCGTATAAATAATTCAATATAATTAAATAAATTTAATAAACTTGATTAATAATTGAATAGATATTTATATTTATAATTTATAATTAAAAGTTTTAAAGGAAGTTAAATACGAAGCTTTTATTTATTAAGAAAATACATAGTCTATATAATAAAAGGAAATCGTATTAAGAGTAATATATTTATTTATTTACTCGTTTATTTCTTTATTAAATAAATAAGCGGGTAAGCGCTTATTTATTTATTAATTTATATATTACGTCGAGTAGTAAATAATTCTTTAATTTATTAAATATACTAAATCTATTAAGGTTCGAAGAGAATTTAATTATAATATTATTTTTCTTTTTTAACCTTCTTTACCTTTAAAAATAATTTCATATCTTTTTATTAAATAAAATAACGTTTTAATTTATAGGAATAAGTCGTCTTTAAAGGTCTTATAATTATAATTACTTATACGCGTTATATAATACGTTAAACCGAATATCGATTATTATCTTTATCGAAGAAGTACGGGGAGTATATTAAAATTAAGAAAAAATATAAATTTTTAGAGTCCGTTATTAATTTTTTAAAAATTAATAAAGTTCTAAAGCGCTTAAAGTATAAAAAAGAAAAGATTAAAATTATATAAAAAATAGCGAATAAAATCGTTAGTTAAAAGAATACGAAGTTAAAAAAACTTTATTAATAAAAGAAATTCCTAAAGGAGCGTAAATAAAAGATATTTAATAAAGATTTTACGGATATAAAGGAGTTAGAGCGTTTAAAAGAACTTAAGAAATTTAATAAAATAAAGTATACGACGGTTAAAACTCTTTATCTCGATAATTTTATATCTTCGAGATCTTTCTCGCCGGGGACCTACGACTAGTTTTTTTATACTATAATCCCCGAAACTTCTTTAAAAATTCCCGATAATTAATTAAGTTTATTAATAACTCTTATATATTCTCCGATTCGTTATATCTCTTTTATTTAATAAGGTAGTTTTAACTACTTCGATTTAGAATTTCTTTTATTTTAAACTCCGTTTCTTTTTTAATCTAGAAATAAAAACTATTTTATAAAGATATTTTAAAGTTTATTAACTTTAATCGAGAGATATAAAATATTAGATATATTTTAACGTCGGGTAGAAGATTTAATTTATAATTAATTAATTCTTTACTCTTCTTAATCGAAAATAGTCCGATTTTAATATAATTTAATTTCTTACTCGGTTTTTTATTTTTTATATTTTTTATTAAGACGTATATTTTATCCCCCTTTTTTAACTAAAGATACTCTTTTTAATATTTATCTACTATTTTCTTTATTCGAGTATTCGTTTAATTAATTTAGGTTTATATATTTATATATAACGCCTTTATATTAATTATATGAATTAATACTCTCTACGCGTTTAATCCCTTCCTATATTTAAGAAATATATTAATATATTTATTATAATTCGTAAAGAATAATATAAACTTTATTATAATTCGTAAAGAATAATATAAACTTTATTATATTAAACTAGTTATTATTAAATACTATTTAAATTATAAATAAAAGTTTTATTTAATCGTTTTATTTCTTATTAACGTAATATCGTAAATATATTTTTATTATTTAGTTCGTCCGCTCTATTTATTTATTTATTTATAAATAATATACGGTTAATATTCTTAACTTGGTTCCGATAATATTAATTAATATCCTTTAATAGTTAAAAGTAAATTATTTATCTTAGTTAAAAATAATCGATTTAGATATCTCGTAATCCCTAATTAATCGATCTAATAATACGAAGGCGATTTACTCTACTTTATAAGTTTTTTTAATTAATATTATTATAACGTATTTATCAAATTTATTATAAATTATTATTGTAGAGTTAAAGATCTTTATCGTAATAAGGTCTTTCGATTTTAATAATTTAATAACGAAGTTTATTATAATATTATCCTATAGTATCTCTAGTACCTAGGCGAATTAGATTTAACTATATTTAATATACTTTACGAACTTATTTTATTAATATTCGATATATTTCTTAATATATTTTTCGATATATAATTTTAGTCCTAGCGCGTTATATTCTTTATGAATAAATTTTATAATTTTAGTAACTCTAGGGTATTCTTAAACTAAATTATTATAATAATCGCGGATAATTTCCTTAAAATATCCTTTAAGAAGATAAGTTTTTTTATTATACTTTAATAGTTTAGTTTCTAGTTATTAACTTCTTAATATTCTTATTAAGGTATCGTTTTTATAATCTTTCTAAATATTATTGATAATTCTAGGAATAAAGATATATAATATCGCTACTAGTTATTATACTAGGACTAGCGATTTATTCTATTATTAAATAAGAACTAGTTATTTAATTACGTCTTTTTCCTTTATATAATCTTCTTATTTATTAAATATATCGGCGCGACCGTTATCCTTTCCTAGGGTATAGAAGATCTTGAATTTATATTATCCTAATAATTCTAATTATTTAACCTATCTTCGATTTAATTATTTTATCGTTATAAAGTTAAGAAGATTTTTATAATTAATAAAGATAATAAAATCCGAGTAACTTTTTATATATACCCTCTATTATTCTAGTAAAGATACTACTACTAATAATTCTTTATTATACATATTATAATTTTATTCTATTAATAATATTTTCCTAGAATAATATATAATAGGGTATTATTTATCGTTTTTCTACTAAAGTATATAAGTATTTATTATTAAATCTAAAGCGTCGGTTTCGATTCGAGCTAGTTTATTATTTCGAAAGGAATATAATACCGGCGGCTTTCTATAAGCCTCTTTAAATACCTCGAAAGATTATTATTCTTCTTTTCTCTATTAAAAAGCGATATCTTTCTTTATAATATCCGTTAGTAATAAGGCCTTTTTAGAATAATCTTTAATAAATTTTCTATTAAAGTTCGTAAATCCTAAAAAGCTTTATACCGTCTTAATATTATATAATATAGAATATTCTTTAATACTCTTAATCTTTTTAGGGCTTATATAAATACCTTTAATATTAATTATAAATTTAAAGAATTTAATTAATTCTTTATAAAATTCGTATTTTTTTAATTTAAAGAGAAGTCTAGTTAATAATAAATAAACTAGGATATTTTATATATATTAAATATATTCTTCTTTATTAATAGAGTAGATTAAGATATTATCGAGGTATATAATTACCGTTATATTTAAATATACTCGTATAATATTATTAATTAATATTTAGTAGGTTATTAATATATTAATAAATCCAAAGAGTATTATTAAATATTCGTAATAATTATATTTAATTTTAAAGGTAGTCTTTTACTCCTCGTTTTTTCTTATTCGAATTAAATTATACGCGCCTTAAAGATCTAGTTATATAAAGATTTTTATTATCGTAAACCGATTTTATAATTCGTTAATATTTAATAAAGGGTACCGATTCTTTATTATAATATTATTTAATTTTTAGTAATTTATATATAATTATAAACTTCTATTCTTTTTCGCTACGAAGAGGATTAAATAATTTATTAATAATTTAGATTCTTAAATAAATCTTTTTTTAAAATTCTCGTTAATATACCCGCGAAGTACTCCGAGTTCTTTTTCCGATAAAGTATAAATAGGTTTAAATATCGGTTATTTATTTAATTCGAGCTCGATTTTATAATTTTATAACTAATATTTAAATAATATTTTTATAATTATTTCTTTTTAAAAAAGGTATTTCTATTATTAATACTCTTTAAGAATATTAAAAGATTCGTTTTTATTTTTAGAAATTTTAATTTATTTATTTTATTAACCTCTTTAGTTAATATATATCGAATTAGATCCTTATATAAAACTAGTTTTCTTCGAAGATAAAATATTATAGGCTTCGACCGGGCTATAGTTCGTTTTTTTATTTATAATTATCTTTTATAAACGTATAGGTATTATATTAATAATATTTTTAATATATAGATACGCTGCGGAATAGGGTAGGGAATCTCTTCCCTTCCCCGGATAAAGAAGGGAACCGGGGAAAAGAAGGGAAAGGAATAAAGACTCGGTAATTCCCTTCCCCGGAGTAGAGAAAAGAAGAGAATAATAAGGAATCCCTTCCCTACCCTCCCTATAGGGCTGCCCTATATATGGCCATATATACGCGCATGTATACCCATTACTGCCCCCATATATGGCCATGTATGCGCGTATACATGCCCCATTGCTGCCCCCATATATGGTTATATATGCGCGTATATATGCCCCATTGCTGCCCCATTGCTACCCCTATATATGGCCATGTATGCGCGTATACATACCCCATTGCTGCCCCATTGCTGCCCCCATATATGACCCATATATGGCCTTATATATAGTATATATATGCGCGCATATATGCCCCATTAAGTGGTACAAAGATTAGGACAATTAAGAAAGCGGTCAAGAAACGCCAAGCTTTATATCTGATTTGGACTAGCCTCTTGGCACTAGCTATATATAGCTTATGGGGGTAAGAATAAACTATATATAAGAGTAGTAACGGGCCATATATGGGGGCAGGAATGGGCCCTATATAAGAGCAACAATGGGCTATATATGGGGGCAGGAATAGGCCCTATATAAGAGTAACAATAGGCCATATATACGCGCATGCATGCCCCATTGATACTCTCATATATGGCCCATGTATATGCCCATTACTGCTCCCAAATGTGGTTTATTACTACTCCAAAACATGGCCTATTGCTGCGCTAGTCCAAATTAGGTATAAGGCTTGGCGTTTTATCGCTTTCCTAATTGTCCTAATCTTTGTACCACTTAATGGGGCATGCATGCGCGCATACATAGGCCACATGGGAGCAGTAATGGGGCATGCATACGCGCATATATAGCCATATATGGGGGCATACATGGGCCCCATGGGAGCAGCAATGGGGCATGCATGCGCGCATACATGGCCATATATGGGGGCAGCAATGGGGCATGCATGCGCGCATACATGACCATATATGGGGGCAGTAATGGGGCATGCATGCGCGCATACATGGCCATATATGGGGGCATACATGGGCCCCATGGGAGCAGCAATGGGGCATGCATGCGCGTATACATGGCCATATATGGGGGCAGCAATAGGGCATGCATGCGCGCATATATGGCCATATATGGGGGCAGCAATGGGGCATGCATGCGCGTATATATGGCCATATATGGGGCAGCCCTATAGGGAGGGTAGGGACAGGGAATAATAGGGAATCCCTTCCCTTCCCTGTTTTCTCTTGGTATTCTCTTCTCTTCCCTATCCATTCCCTTCCCTGCTCCGGGGAAGGGAATAGGGGTTAGTTTTATCCCTTCCCTTCCCTATTCCGCGGCGTATATACGGAAATATAAATACTTCTTTCTTTAAATTAATTATTAGATTATATTTCTTTAACTAAGGTATCCCTAGAATAATATAATAAATAGTTATTTTTATTATATCGAAGGTAATTTCTTTATAATAATATTAAATAATAATTAATAATAGGAATATTTCTTTATTTACTCTTTTTATTAATAACTTCGACCCGTCGGTAAATTAAAATTTATATTATTTCTTCTTTTCTCGAGTTATTAGGTTAATTACTTGAATTATTATTCGAGATATAAAGTTCCTAGTTACTCCTAAATTTATTATTATAACGATTTTATATCCTTTAATTTTTACCGGTATTCGTATATATATATTATATTAAATTAAATATAGATATTATTTTAAGGTTAATATATTAATCTCTTTATATTTTTCTTTAATATAAGGGACTAGTCTTTTCCCGACGAAGATAAAATTTCGTAATACTTTTTAGATTCGAAGTATTTCTTATATTCTTCGATTAAATAATAATATTATTTATTTTAGTTATAGTATATTCGTTCTTTATTATATCTCGTTTAATTTCGTAATTATAACTACTAGTTTTTATTATAGCCTAGGAAGATTTAATTTTCCCTTTTTTTAATTAAATACTACGAATAATTATCTTTGATATAGTTATTTTATTAATTATAATTATATCTTAATTTCGTAATATACTTTCGCTCTTTTAAGTTATCGTAATAGTATTTATAATATTCGCTTAAATATATTAATTAGTATATCTCCTTATATTATAATTAATACTCGTTATATATATAATATATTCTAAAGAGTTATCTTTTTTCCTTTTTTTATTCCTCGGGTTTTTTCTCTAATATAATAAATTAGGTTTTAGAGTTATCGAGGTAGTTTATTACTTAAAATCATTCTTTAAAATTTATTATACTTTATTCTTATTCTTATTCTTTCTTTAAATCCTTCTTTAAAGTTTTATTATTATTATTATTTAGTTCTTCGAGTTCTTAAATTCTTTAAATAATAATTTTTTCGATACTCTCCTACTTCTCTAATAAACTATTAAATCGAGTATCGTTTTATACTAGATCTTTAAGGGATTTAATTACGTTATCCGGTATCTCCTTTTTAAATATATTTAACTATTATTAATTTATTATATTTTTCGAATAATAATTCCTAGCGATATAGCCCGGTTTATTATAATTATAATAATTTATTATTTTCTTTCCTTTATATTATTATTTACTTTTTTTCTAAAATTCTTTTACGGGTCCTTTTTAATAAAATCGAGTTTTATTAATATATAATTATATAAGTTAGGTTTTTTATAGCGGTAACGATTAGTCGAATTATATCTATTATTATAAACTCCTAAACGTTCTTATCCGTTAATTCCTTCGTTATAATATTTCTCTATTATACGTTCGTATAACTTATCGTCGATCGCGATTATTTATTCTATAAATATATCGAGGTCTTAGATATCGGTTTTTATTTATATAAGCTCGTCCTTAATATTATTTTTTAATCCTTATCGATATATTATTATAAAAGCGGTATTATCCTAGTCCGTAAATATTATATAATATTAAAATTATACCGAGTAATCGGACGTAGATCTCCGCTACGTTAAATATTAAATAATACGGACTACTATATTACTTTTATTAGAAAGTCTAAATATACGGCGAATTTTAATTTTAAACCGAGAGAAGTTCTTTATCTAAAGTTTTATATCCGAATTATTAACGTCGTTGGATCTTTCTATATATTATTTTAAAAATAATTTAATCTATTTCTACGCGTTACCTCTTATATAAGTAATAATAAAAATCGTTTATTTATTAACTAATATAATACTCTCGTTAAATACGAAGAATAATTAAAGTTAAATAAATTAATCGTTAAATTTCTTATACTCTCTATAATACTAGTTTAGGCGGGAGATTTTAATACGGTCCCCGTCTTCTATAATATTATATCTTCTAGTATCGTTTTAGATATTTAGGGCTAGGGCCTTTTATAATTCTAAAGTATTTATTTTAAGAGTATTTAAAGTATTAAAACTCTCTATTTAATATTTTAATATAATATCGATAAGACCTAGGTTAGTTCTTTTAGAGAGGAGTATTAAGAATTAATAAATAATAGGCTTTATACTAGTAATTAGATATAACTAAATAAGTTTAATAAACTTAATTAATAATTTAATAAATATTTATATTTAGAATCTATAATTAAAAGTTTTAAAAGAAGGTAAATACGAAGCTTTTATCTACTAGGAAAGTACGTAGTTTATATAATAAAAGGAAATCGTATTAAGAGTAATATATTTATTTATTTACTCGTTTATTTCTTTATCGAGTAGATAAGCGGGTAAATACTTACTTATTTACTAGTCTATATATTACGTCGAGTAGTAAATAATTCCTTAATTTACTAAGTATACCAAGTCTATTAAGATTCGAAGAGAACCTTGATCGTAATATAAACTACCGTATTATCTTATTTCTAAATACGGGAATATAATTAAGTAAATTAAAATTAGTAGTAATATTATTAATAATTTAACGAAGAGTAAGGTTAATTTTAATATTATATAAATTTCTATTTTAGATATTTATTTTTTATATTCTTCTTTTTTAATTCTACTTTAATTATTAAAAAGAGATTCGGTATATAACGTAAACTAAATTTAATATTTATAAAATTTTATCGGAGGTTATTTATACCGATTCTAGTATAAAAATAAGAATCCGTTAATATTATAATAAATAGTTTCTTTATAATAAAGAGCGAGGTTAAAGGAGATATAATTAATTTAAATTAAATTAAAGAGGGTTAAGAAGTAAAAAGTATAAAATATAATTTATAAATAAAAAAGATAAAATATAATTAATAAATTATAAAAATATAAATTAGCTCGAGTACCTAGAAAAAGTATCGATAATTTTATAAATCAAGATTCGTTATAATTCGGGCTAAAGTATCGGCCGAAGTATAATTAAATAAAACTAGATACGTTATTTAATTTATAACCGTCGAATACGGCGGTAGTATAATTAGTATTTTATTATTTATAGAAAGAACCCCCTTCCTATCTTTCTAAAATAATAACGAGCGCGGATTATAATTTATATTTATTATATAATAATTAATTAAACCGAGCTAGATATATATTAAAATACGATTTACTAGTAAAGATAATAACGCGATTAACGGTTTAATTTAAAAGGGTAAATAGAGAGTCGTAACCGGCTCGTATATATTAAATAGGATAAATATTAACTTTAAATATATAATATATTTAATATTTAATATTTAATATTTTATATAAATATGTTAATTTACTATATTTAAATTAGCCTAAGCGGGTTTAATATTTAAAGTAAAGTATTACGTACTTTATATACGCGCCTTAATAGTAAATAAAATAGGATTTTCGCCTCTTTTATATATTTATAATATAACCGCTTTAAATTTATAAATATAATTAACTTCGATATTATTATCGCCGATATAATATATAATTTTATCGGTAGAGTTTACGCTTCGGATTAGCGTGGAGTAGAGTAGAGATCGAGGTATAATCCCTACCCTAGCCTAGCGTAGGGATCTATTAGCGTGGGGCTTAAAATAAAATAGAGTAATAAAGATTTATTAAAGGATCCCCACTACGCTAAAACGGATTTCTAATAATCATTATAATAATCGTCTTAGTGATAGAGTTATAGAATAGAAATAAAAGAATATTTTATTCTTTAACGGTGATAGAAGTTATTAAGAGATAAAATAATACGAAAGTTATACCTACCGCCTACTCCCTTCCTTATTATACCCTACTCTTATTAGGTATTACGATATTAAGTATTAGAAATATTAATATTAATTTATATCTCTTTATAGAATGAATTTACAGCCTCTAATTATTTATACTAATTAATAATCTTTACTTTAGATAGTTACACGCTTAATATAGATTACGTAGAGGTTAATATCTTATATTATTAATATAAATAACGAAAGATTAGGATAGAACTTACTTTTAAATAATATTATTAATATCGCTTCCGCTACTTCTTATATAGTTATAATTATAAACGATTACTAGTATATACCTAACGACTCTAACGTAGCCGAGGATATTACTTTATATATAAACCGTTAGAAAGGGAGTTTAGGAATAAGTAATTCGGTAGTTTTCTAGTAATATTTAATTTCGCGTAGAGCGACGGCTAAATTATTTAAATTAATCTTAATTATTATAATAATTATTAGAATTTAATTTACTACCCTTTTTTTATACTTTATATTTACGTATTTATCTAGTTATACTACGTAGAGTTAAGGTACTAGGAATAATTTTCTTTACTTTAACCGTTAATAGTTTTCTAGGGGCCTTCCCCCCCGTAGTATTTCTAACTTTCTATATAAGTCTAGCTCCACCTCTATAAATACGCGCTATATTAAATTACTTAAAAAGCGGTGTTTTAGTTAGTTAAGAAACGGTATTTTAATTAATTAAGAAGCGGTATTTATAATAATCTAAAACGACGAAGAAACTAGTAACGATAGTAAAACTAGTAATAATAGTGATAATTACGAGGTTAAAGTTACTAGTATCGATAATTATTATTTTATAAACGATAGAATTTACCTAAATTATATAAGAGTATAATTATTATTATTTACTTTATTTATTCTATTTAGGATATTTATCTATTCTACCTTAATAAATTTAGAATATTACGAACTAAGTATAATTCAATCTAGCGTAAAGAGTAAGATACTCGGGTATTTAACTAACTATTATTATGAATTAATTATAATAATCTTTCTAATAGTCGTATAATTAAATAAGACTTTTAGTAGGTTTTAGGGTCTATATTAAATACGGGAGCGAGTACTCTTTTAAATATAATATCCTATTTCCCGTAATTAAATCTTTAGTGTTAACGAAGTCTTCGGCGATCTTCCCTTTACTTTTATTACTTTATTTATAACTAATAACTATTTCGTAAAATATACTTTAGTCTTTTTTAATATTTATTATTTAATAATTAAAGCGCGTTATTATCGCCGCTAGGCTATATTAACTTTATATATATTAAGAAATTAGAATTCTTATTATACCGAAACGAATTAATCCTTTCGTAGATTAATTATATAGTAAGTCTATTCGGTAATAGATTATTAGAAAGATATTTATAATTCCCGTTTCCTAGTTAAAAAAGACCCCGAGATTAAAGCCGAGTAAATATTATATAACTTAATAAATTTCCTATATAATACCGAAATCATCGTTAGATAGTATAGATTTAGTATTAATAATAATAATAATATCGATAATCTAGTTATTACGCCTCGTCGGTTATAAAGACGGCCGAAGGGACCTTAAGGACCTAGGAAATAACTAGGGGAGTACTCGATTAATATATTAATAATAAAGGTAAAGACTCGTTTTACCTAAACCTTATTATTCGAAAAGTAATATATAGACTATTAAAGAAATAATATAACTACGGTATTAATAGTATAAAAGAAACTCCGTATTATTAAAGAGTTCTAAGAAGTATTAAAGGCCTATTAAGTTATTACTTTAGTTTAAGCGAAGTAGGAGATCCTTCTAAAAAAATATAATCTAGGTTATTTATTATTTTAATAATTATTATAATAATTATTTTCCGATTAAAACTGCCTAAGTTAATAGTATTATATATTTCGTAGAGAAAACTAGTATAATCTTATAAGGTTAAGATATACTAATTTAAAATAACGGTAATATTATATAAAAGAATTTAAGCGAGTTAAAGGTATATTAAAATAATATTTAAATTCTAATTATTAAAGAATTATATTAATAATAGCCTAATCTAAACCTAGCCTAAACCGTATTTTAATAAATCGTAGATAAGGAGACCGAAGGGTTATTATTAACTATCGATTAATATACTTTAATCTAGGAAACCTAGAAAAGAGTAGATATAATAATATATATTATTAAGATTAACGAATTCCGCTTTAAGCGGGCTATATAGCGTAAGCCTATTTAAAGTTTATTTTATAAAATTAATTATCTTAAGCGTTACGACCTAAAGATATATAAATATATTACTTTCGCCTAATATAATTACTTTAATTAAAATACGGTATAGATTTCTAATAATTATTTTAATAATTAGGCTAGCTAATTATTATTAGGGTTTACCGGTTTTATAGATAAAACTATACTAGTATTTTACGAAGGAAGAGATCGTTATATAACGGAATATAACTTCCTACTTTTAAATAGAGGAGGAGGACGAGTAGACTTCTTTACTAAGACCTATCTAATAATAGGAGGGGTATAATCTATTTTATTATAGTTAAATCCCGGATAAAGACTTTAGAAACGCTAAAGAGGCGTTTATTTTAATTTTTAAGAGGTTTAATATAGAGTTACCTCTTAATTAAAAGCGTATTACGCCGTCGTTAATATATTTATATATATTCGATAAGGAGTTATCGAATTTCCTAGCGCCTAATTTCTAGCTTCTTAATATAATTATATACTTCGATATCAACTAGTCTCCCTTCGTAATTATTAGAATAATTATTATAAATATACTTATTATCGGATATAAATAAATTAAAATATATTCTTATATCTAAAATCGCGTAGAAACTTAAAATCCTTCGGAAGTATCGTTACTCGTTTATAATAATAAACTACCAGCTAAAGAACTAGATAATATTAATAATAATTTATAGAATAATATATTATAATTTTATATTTAAACTTTAATATTAAATAAGCTTCTACCGCCTCCTAAAGAGTAGTTATTATAACGGATTAAATATATTTAGAAAACCCGATATCTATATAAAGCTCTTTAACTACTCGATAGAAAGTAAATTTCGGAAATAAAAGTTCGGTCGATTTCTAATATTTCTTAATTTACCTTAAAGCTATTACTGTTTTTTATTAGTTAGAGGCTTCGATTTATTATTAATTAAAAAATAACTTATTATTATACTTGAATTTATAATGTTTAGGATTTTTTAAAATTAGGCCCTAGGTATTAAATACCTTCCTAGGCGCCTTTTAAACCTTTATTCTTTAAAATATTCTTATTTTTTTCGATAATAAACCTTCTAAAAGATAATAATATACGTAGGATTATTAAGTACTATAGGGAAAGAGTAGAGAATAATTATAATAATAAATATAATATTTTAGTATATAATCTCGCCGCTCGGACGTATAATCGTCCGAGTTAAGATTAAGTCTAAAGTATTTTAGTAGATAATCTCGCCGCTCGCCGTTTAAATATATAATCGTCCGAGTTAACTTTAAGCCTAGAATTAAATTATAAATAAATTTTATTAAAGGCGTAGTTTAATTAGGTTATATTATATTAAACGGACCTTTAATATACTCTAGAATTTAAAGTATAATTCTTTTTAATATTTATTATAAGATTAGTTTTATCTACTATTACGTTTTAATATTAATATTCTCCTACGATTATCCTACCGCCTCTTAAGAATATATCGATTCGATATCGGTAAAGGGTAAAGTATGAATATATATATATATAGAAATATTAGATCTTAATTCTAATAATCTTTCTAATAATTAATTATTTATTATATAATATTAATTAAACTCTTTATTATATTCTTTAGAACTTATATTAAATTAACTAGGTAGAGATGACTTAGATAGTATCTTTAATAATATATATTTTTTTAGTATTAGAAACTCTATAAGTTATTACCCTAAACTACCTTTAAATATTATAATAAAAGGAAAGCGATATAGATATTATATCTTCTTTAATATTAAGAAGGATATGTTTTTAGACTAGTAGAAATAAACTATATAGTATAAATATCCCGATAATAAGAATTAGCGTAAGAAGATTAATTTTAGTAAGATATAATCCCGAAAGTTTAAAATATAAACGTCTTTTAAAGAAGGAGTAATAATAGGCTCTAGAAAACCATCGATAATCTATTTATAATATAACGATATATTAATTTATCCCTATATAAATTAAGGTACTAGGTTAGGGATAGATTATTTAAAAAAGAAAAGTTATAAAGACTCGGCGAGTATATATAATATAACCTAGTTAATCTTTAAAGAAATTATCCCTATATAGGTAAAAATCTAGATTATTATAATAATTATTAGAATTCCCTAGCTAATTCGAACGTAACGCCGCGAAGTTAAAAATATTAAAACTAAGATTAACGGTTTTATACTTTAATAATTAGACTTTAAAGATATATTCCTATAGATAATTACTATAATAGGAATATTATATAACTCTTTTAATAATATTTTGATTTAATATCCGTTTCTTTATTTAAACTCTACCGTTATATTACCGAGTTCTTTAACGATTAAAAATAAACTCCTATAACGATTTAAAAAGATTAAAGAAAAACTATTTAATACTTTACCCAACGATAAATTAAAGGTATTCTTTACTTTAAATAGATAATCACCCTATGATATATCTTTATATATAGTTATTATTACCTACTTTATTAACGCCGAGTAGAAATATTATAAAGTTATTATTAACTTTAAGTATATTAAAGGGAAATATATTAATAAAAGACTAGCGGACGTTTTAACTAAGGTTATCTATAAATATAAAATCGAGTATCGGATCTACGTTATTATAAATAATAATACTAGTAATATATAAATAATATTCGATAACACTATTCTTATATTTATATAGAGGAATAAAAAAGTTAAACGGATATTTATTAAATAATTATCTAAGTATATATTATATTTTATATATATAATTTAACTTGCCGTTAAGGTATTATTAGGTACGATTTACCTTTCGTTTATAAACGAATAACTTTAAAGAGGTTAGGATAAATAATAAAACTTTTATAATTTCTAGACTAGCGCGTAAAAGAGTTTACTACTAACACTAGTTAAGGTAAGAGAATTTTAATAATCTTTATAATAATCTAACCCTATTAGATACGGAAGACTACGGTATTTATTAATATAGATAACTAGCGTAGAACCTAGTTCCGAGATATTTAATAAAAGAGACTCGATATTATAGGGAAAAGTATACCGAATAAATTTAATAAATTTATTAAACTAAGACTAGTAAAGCTTATTTAGGATATTAAAACACGATGAGACTCGATATATTATATAATAGTCCGCGTATTTAAACTACGCTATAATATTAAAAGTTACTTTATATAGGTTGAGATTTCTTACCTTAAATTAAAAATAAAAGAATAGAGTCATATTATTTACCTAATTAATATTATAAGGGAGTTCGCGAAAATAATGAATATTATTAGTATAACGAAGACTATCACTAGCCACTATACTTTTATAATCTATAATAAACTCTTTAATTATCTAGAAAAGACTATAAAGTAACTCCGTTTTAAATAAATATTATAGAAGCCTAAAATAAAGACTATATTATATTAAATAACCGAAAAATTAAACCAGTACTACGCTAAAACTAAAGGCGGTCTAGGGTATTTTTATAATAAAGCGGCCTTATTAAACCCTATAGAAAATAGGAAAATATTCGAGACCTCGGAGTAAAAGGCTAATATTGAGTAACTATCGTAATTATTAATCTATTAATCCGCTTTTAAGGAAGAGTACAAGGAATATTAAACGAATATATTAACTTCGAGTAAATTATCTAATTTCATACGAAGTTATAAACGCGATCTAAATAATAGGCTCGCCTAAATACTAGACGTAGATTCTAATAATAAAGACGGAGAAAACGACGAGTTCTAGAGGTATAGGAATACTAGTAAATTCTAATAATCTTTCTAATAATTAATTCCGTTAATCTCTTTAATACCGTTCTCTAATTAATTTATAGAATAGAATATTCTAGTACTATAGAAGTAACTCGCTCCTCGGTTTCTAATTCTTAGTATAATTACTCGTAATATATTAGCCGTACTAATTACGAGTATTAACATAGAGTATTTATTCTCTATCGCTGTAAGGTTATATAATATTCAGAAACTATAATTACTAGTAACTTTCTAAACTATAGTCATTCTATATAAATATAATAAAAGAATAAAGGAAGACCGGCCTTAAGATATCCTATTCTATTTATTTAATAATTAAATAAAGAATCTTTCCTAGGAAGATATAAAATAGGAAGAAATTATTTATAAAAAGAACCTAAAAGAAAAGCGATAATATAATAATAAATAGGAAGTATTTAGTAACGATAACGAAGATAAACCTACTTATATAAATTTTAATTAAGATTATAATTATAAAATTATATTAATAATTAATCTCTAGCCGTTAGAAATACAGAAGAAACGTTTATATTAATAATATAATTCTATAATCGATACCCAAAACTTAGCTCGGAAAAAGAGTAATCGTATAAGGATCGGTTCGGAGGTGGATAAATATAATAAAGATAATAAATAATCTAAGCCTAGTCTACCTAATTATTCGGCTAGAATAAAAGAGAGTATTCGTAATAATTAATAACCTATAAGCCTAGCTTCTTAGTTAGGATTAAAAAAAAATAGTTATAAAATTTAAATAAATAGGAATATTATTTTCTAGTATGAATTAAAGTTTTCTTACTATAAGTTATCTTCTAAAATCCTATTATATCGAGTATATTCCTAAAGTTAATTAATTATATATTTACTACTAGGGATCTTTAAGGGATCCCTACCCTACCCTACCCTAATTTAGAGTAGAGATCGAACCGCGATCTCTACCCCACGCCTTACCCTACTTTACTCTACGCTAGTATTCCCTTTAGGGATCCCCACGCTAATCCGAAGCGTAGTAGAGTTATTATAGATTTTATTTTTATAAAGGATCTTTTTAAATATCCTAAATTCGATTTTATTTAATATAATATTTATTAAAGACTTCTTCTCCTTTAGGAGTTTAGACGCGAAGAAAAGTATATTAATTATTATTTAGGTCGATTATACGTAAAAGCTCATTTTATTAAAAGTAAAAAGACGCGTTATATAAAAAGAGTTATCGGTAGAAAAAGATAAAATAATATACCGTCTATAATTATAATAGTAATTATATTTATTATTAATAATTTTAATTATTTTTAATTTATAGTTTTTAAATTAGAGTTAAAGTATCTTAAATATAAAAATAAAGAAAAAGATTTTATTTAGTTATTTTAGTACTTTATTAAATTTAACCTAATTCTTAAAACTCCTTAAAGACGTATTTATAATATATTTTTATTTTATCTCTTTTTTTAATATTATCCGTATTTCCTTATAGTACGATTATTTAATTATAAAGTTACGCGAAATAATCGAGACTATCTAATTCTTAAAGTTAACGTTAATAAAGAATTTAATTAAAGGTAGAGAGGGTAGAGAGGAGGTAATAATAACGAGGTCGTAAAGATCTTTTATAATATAAATAAAGATATAAATTATTAAATATTAATAGGGATATTAATAGCGATAAAGAGGTTATTATAAATAAGAACGTCGACGTTAATATATAGGAAATAATAATAATATTTAGGTAATTATTATTTTAAATACTTTATTAAGTTTATTAAATAATATTGATATAAGTGTAGTTAACGAACGTCGAGTCGGACGTTAAATTATATCCGACTCGAATAACTAAATAGTAATTAATATATTATCGACTCGTTCGATTCGGATAGGTATCTTTAGTTTATAGAAAGTATGAAAAGATACTAGTAAATATTTATTATATCTACTAGTTATTTAATAAAGACTATTAATAAGAGTTCTTTACCGACGATAAGTATAAATATAATATTACTTCATATTTTATCGATTTAGACTTTATTATTTAAAGAGTATTAGGATATTAGTTATATTAAAATAATCTATTATTTAATATACTAGGGTAGTATACGATATAAATACTTTATCTAAAGATTTAATATTATATTAAATAACGGAGGTATTATAAGAATAATATCTCTACCGGATATTAATCGGTATAGGCTAGAGTATTTAATTAAATAATATAAATAAAAAGATAGTATTATTAATTATATTATTTATTTTAATTTAAACCTAGGTAAAGCTCGTTAAGTTTATAATTATAAAAGAGCGATAAAGAACTTTTATTTATAATTTAAAGAAGAGTTATATAAAGTCTTTAATTTACCGATAATAAGAAAAAGCCCCCGTAGTAACGCCTCTTTATCCGACTATTAGTATTAATCGGATTTTCTTATCTTTTTTTTTATTCCTAAATATATTTATTTCCTCGTTTTATTATTCTTTATTTATTTATCTAATATTATTTAGTCTAAATAATTCTTATTATTTAAAATAAAATAGTAGTTATATATCTTTTAATTTTTTTAAGATAAGCGCGTAATCCGCCCGTTATATTAGATATCGAAGAATTATATCTAATTTATATCGAGATTAATATTACGGAAAGTATAAATTAGAGTTACTTTAATCTTAAGGATATATTTAATAAATAAAAGAAAGCGAATTTTATTCTTTTTTATAAATAATTGGATATATTCTTTATCCTATTTAGTTTAATCTACGGTTAAGTTATATTATAAAGACTCGCCGCGGTAATACTTCTCTAACTATTATATAAATATTAATACGAGTTTTATACTAGATATTATCCGATAAATTTAAACTTATATATAATATAACGTAAATAACGACGGGTAAGCTAGTAAAGATAATTAATTTTTTTAATTTATTATAAATATCCTAGCCGAGTAAACTAATAAGTTTTTTTAATATTAATAATTTAGGCGTATCCTTAATAAAATAATCAAAATAATAAACGTAAATATTATTTTATAAATATTTATTCTAGTCCTTTTATTTCCCCTTTAACTCTAGGAACTTTATACGGGGTTTATTATTATTATATTTTAAATCTATAAAGAACTCCCTATTTATTAATATTAGATTTTTAATTCGAGTAAATATTAGAAGATTTAATATAACTCCCGCGGCGCGAAGTTTATAAATCTTTCTAAAATAATTATTAATAATTATTATAAATATTTCTTTACCCGCCGTTATAATAACCGTCGTAAATTTTTAATACTCTTTTTATATTTCTTTATTAATTCGTAATTCTTCTTTATAAAATTCTTCTCGTTAAGTTTGCCTAATAAAGTAATAGATTTATTTTATTTTATAAAGGGGAAGCTTAATAAGTTTAATTCTACCCTCGAAATTCTTAATAAAAAATATTCGTTTAATTTCGATAGAATTAAGAATTATTTTTATTTTATTTATAATTATATTTTCTATATCTTTATTTAAGTATATACGAACGAGTAAATTCATTATCCTTTAACCGATATCCTCGATTTCATAAAGTATTATATATTTAATAAACGAATCTTAAGACTACTACGATTATTTAATTAATTTAATTATAATCGCGTAGCTCTTTAAAGTACGAGTTTAGAAATTATTAAAAAACTTTATATAAAAAGTAAACTCTATTAATATATATATTTATATATCTTATTTAGTTCGGCTTTCTTAAAATTATTTTTAAGGAATTTCTTTCGAACTTATTCTTTAATATCTTTTTTAATTTTTTAGATAAATTTAACGATAGTACCCGTCTTCGTTTTTACTTTATAAAATTCGTCTATAAAGATTTATCTTATACGGAAATTATATTTAAGACTAGTATTTAATCGATTTAAAATCCTCTTAACCTATATATTATATAAAGCGGGGTTATAAATAAATAAGATTTTTTCTTAACCGGGCTTTACGATTCCGTTTAATTTATAACGTAGTAATTTAACGTTTTCGGGGGTAAATCGCTAAGTATTAATATTAAAATACTTTTCTTAACCTAAGCGTAAAAGTATTAAAGTCTTAGATTTTTATTATCGGTATTAATTTATTTAATTTATTCTCTTAACTAGTTCTTTACTACTTTTATTAAAATAATAATTAAAATAATATTTTATATAGGACGAATAATAGTATTCTTATATTTATATATATAAGGGTAACGGATATCTAGTCGACCCGTAAAGAAATAAATATTACCGTCGATTTACGATTATAATTTATATAAAAAGAGATATTTATCGTAATAAACGGATTCTTTAAATTCTTTAAGATCCTAAAATTTCTTTTAAATATTAAATTAATAATAATATAAATTAAACTAATATTCGGTAATAAAGTTAAGGAAAATATTAAATATTTAGATCGAGTCGGATATTAATATAATTCGATTTAATAATATTATTAGAAAAGACCTAAAGTTAAGAACGAACTTTATTAAATTTTAAATTATTATTATTAATAACCCCTCCGTAATAACTAGCCCACCGCCTTCTTTAAATAATATCGTAGAATTAATAAATATATAGTTTAGGAGGTACTATTTTATTATTTATTATTTTCTACGACTTTAACCCTCGTATAATATGTATATTATAAATAAATTTATTACCGGGTTTTAGTTAAAATAATTATTTTATAAATATTTATATTTTATTATCTTATTAAAGTCGGTCCTCTTTATTAATTATTATAAAATTACGGAGTAAATAAATTACGGGCGAATTAAAAAATAAAGAGTAAAGAATTTATAAAGTTTCCCGTTTATTTATATTTATAGATATTATATCTATTTTAATAACCCTCGCCGAGGTTATTTTCCCTATATTAATATTATATAAGAACGGGTTCTTTATTTAATATAATTAATTAATAATTCAATTTTCCGGCGTCTCTTCTTCCTCTTTATTATTATCGGATAATATTTTAATAAAGGTTTTAGTTCGCTTAATAAAAGAAAACGGGGGCGGATTCGTTTAATAAGATTATTAAACGGTAGGAGGTAGTATAAGAAACTTCTTTAAATATTTAATAAAGACGGAAGATCTTTTTAATTAAATATTTTCTCTTTATAAAAAAGAATTATAATATTTTTAGGTATACTAACCGATTATAAACCCGGTATCTTTTATTAATATTAATATTTCTATTAACTAGTATCTTAATCGTTATATAAAATAACTTAATTAACGGAGAGGCCTATATATAATATGAAGGGGTTATTTAAGATTATCGTTTTATTACGTACTAACTAGTATATCCTATAGGTTTTTATTATAATTAATATTTATATATTCGTTAAGAATAGAATACTAAAGTTTATTATAATATAAATTATTTTACTCGTCCTAGAAGCGCTTTATTATTAAGATATCGATTAATTTAATATAATTAACCTAGAATTATACCGGTTTATTATTATTCTTTGAATTATTTTTTAAGATAGTATTAAATCGAATAAATCGGATTTAATTATTACGGTTATACGAGACTTTAAAGAGAATTATTATAGGATCTTTAAATATTCGAGAGGGCGAGGTATAATTTCTTATATAAAATTTACCTTTAAAGTAATCGTTTTTAATCTTTTTGATTTTAGAATATAGGGATTTATATAACTCCTTAAATTCTTATTTAAATCAATAGTTTATAACTTTAATAATATTTTTATTAATTAAGTATAAAAATTACCGTATTCTCTTCTTTTTAAATAAAGGAGAATAATTAAATAAATTAAGATTAATAATAATAATATCGATAATTTAACGACGAGTAACTTTAATTTTATTATTATAAAGGGTTTTATTTAATATTCTTATTTCTTATATTCTCTTTTCTAACTTTATTTTAATTACGGCGAAGAATTTCGGCGTATATTATAAACCGAGCTCGATATTTTTAATATTTTATTTGAGATTATTTAAATCGATATTAATATAAAAGTTAAAATTCGGTAGTACTACGATAAGTAGTTTATTTATATTAGAAAGCGAGATTAAAATAAATATTATTAATAAAAATTAAAATAAAAAGGGTAAAGTATAGTTAATAAATAAAGATAATAAGATATAATTAATAAATAAAAAGAGCGAAAGGATAAATAAAGGGTATAAATCGGTTTTGGATAAATAAAATAAATAAACGCGTTATTTATTTTATAATTAATAGCGCTAAAACGATAATATTAAACTCGTCGAAATTTAAATATTAATATTTATAAGATTCTATTTATTATAATATTAGAATATAATAAAGTAGAAGATCCTAGGTTTAAATAAAAATAAAGAGGGCGAGGAATAATAAAATAATAATAACTAGAAACGGATATTAAAATAATATCGAGTTCGCGTATTAAGAGCGAATTAATAATATATATAATTAAATATTTATTAGAGTGGAATTATATTCGATTAGGTAGTTAATAAAGTTATTATTATATTTAAATTATTATAGGATTACTATTAAGGGTTAATATTTTTATTTTTATAAATTCTTAAATCTTAAAAGTAACCGGATAATAAAAAACGTCTAAATCGGTTAAGATTACGTTTAATATACTATAAAAAGAGGTATAACGGGAGGAATAAATAAAGTAAATAATATAAAAAATCACTTACTTCTAATTAAGTATTATATTATCGGAATATTTATATAGGTCTATACTTTAGTACTATTAATAGTTTATAATTATTATTAAATATAATAATAAATTTAGGCTATAATTATTTCTTAATTAATATCGTATTATATTTTAAATTAGAAGCGGTAGAGTTTATTTACGATTAAGAATATTATAATTATTAAGTATAATCGCTAGGGATATAATAAGTTAATATATCATATCTTTATTAAGCGGAGGAATCTTTATACTAACGGGTAATTATCCCGTTTTAACGATAAATACCCTCTATAAAAGATTCGATAAAGGGGTAAAGAGATAATATAAAAATCTTTATAAACTTAATATTAAAAAATAACTCTCGTATATTTATTAATTAATATATATAAACTCTTTTAAAGATCCCCTTCTTTAATTTTAATATTTAATATATAGATTTAATCTAGCCTCTTTCTCGTTTAAATAAATAGAATAATATATATAATTTCTTTTTATACTCTTTTATATATTAAACTAAATAATATTCTTAGAATATTAGTATTTTATTACTACGGTTATACTAGTTAATTATTATATTTAATATTAAGAATTTATCTTTAAGATCTTATAAGATTTCTTTAATACTTTAAAGACTAAATTTTACCTTCGAAGTCTAATATACCTAATATACGAATATTATAATATAATATATAGTTCGTATATATCTCGGACGATTCACGAGTAGTACTAGAATTACCTAAATATTAATTATATAAGGATTTTAAATTAATTAATATTTTACCCTATCGATAAATTTATTAAGAAAAACGAATTCAGATTATTTTATTATTAGGACGAATGAATCGATAGTATCGATATTATAAAAAGTAATATTTTAATAATAACGATCTTTCTAGATATCTATTATAATATAAAGGCCGATTTAATAACCTTAATTAAATATATAAAAAACGGGCGTATTTTTATAAGGATCCTATAAAGCCTTTAATTTATATAAATAAAAAGAATAAAGATAATATTAATAATAAAGGTCGCTTTTAAAGTAAAGGTATAAATATTTCTTAAAAAAATAATACGTATTAAATAATTATATAGATAACGATATTATAGAATAAATATTTTAAGACGCGGAGGGTTATAAGATATATAATTTTTAAGACGTATTAAATTAAATAATAAAATAAACGATCCTTATAACGACTTCGGGCGGTATTAATATAATATCGTTTTTAATAATTATATCGGTAGAATAATATTTACCGGAGCGAGGTATAAAGAGGTTAATAATAATAAAAATATATATTAGGTTTAAAATCTTTATCCGAGTAATTATCCGAATCGGGTATAAATTATTATCTCTTCGGATTAAAAATAAACTACGTAATAACCGAGTAGATATATATCGCGCGACTCTTTAACGGTTCTATAAATAAATTCTTTAAAGACCGTCGATTAAGACTTTTTTATAAATATTATAACTTCGATAACACTCTACTATTAAAAGTTAAATTATTTAATATAAATATAATAATACCGATAAGGACTAGGTCCGGTAAACTTTTTAAATTTATATTAATAAATTTAATAACAAGCCTAGAATATATTTTATTCTTTACTTCGATATAATATTTATTATAAAAGCGTTATTAGGATATATATTATTTAATTCGAGTCTTAATTATATATTAATATTACGCTACGGAATAGGGAAGGGAAGGAAAGGAAATAACCCCCGCTCCTTTCCTTTCTAGTAAAGAAAGGAGCGGAAGAGAAAGAATAAGAATTATTAGAGAAAGAAAGGAATTATTTATTATTCCCTTCCTCTCTACTCTCCTTATAAAACTACTTTTATATAGTTTATATATACGCGTATATATACTTTATTACTACTTTTATATATAGTTTATATATACGCGTATATATACCCCATTACTACCCCTATATATAATTATATATACGCGTATATATATTTTATTACTATTCCTATATGGCCTATATATACCCTTATATATAGATTAAGTATATATTTATATATACTTTATTACTACCCCTATATATAGTGTATATATACACGTATACATCCTCTATTAAATAGTATAAAGATTAGGATAATTAAGAAAACGATTAAGAAATATCAAGTTTTATATTTAATTTGGACTAGCCTCTTAGTATTAATTATATATAGTTTATAGGGGCAAGAATAAGCTATATATAAAAGTAGTAATAAATTATATATATATATATATATACTCTATCGCTGCCCCTATATATAGTTATATATACGCGTATATATACCCTATTAATACTCCTATATATAATTTATATATACGCGTATATATATCTCATTAATACTCTTATATATAGTTTATATATAAATTTATTACTATTTTAAAATACAGTTTATTTTTACTTTTATAAATTATATATAATTAATACTAAAAGGCTAGTCCAAATTAAATATAAAGTTTAGCGTTTCTTAATCGCTTTCTTAATTATCCGTTATATAGGAGTAGTAATAAGGTATATATAAATATATATATAAATTATATAGGAGTAGTAATAGGGTATATATACACGTATATATAATTATATATAAGGTTATACATAGGCTATATAGGAGTAATAATAAGATATATATATCGGTAAATCCGGAAAAATAATTTTGTAAAATCGTTACTTAATCGGTATAAAATACGTATTTTACGTATTTCGTAAACTATTAATAAACGAAATATAATATAATAAAATATAATTAAATCTAACTTATCTTAACTATATCTAAATTATATAAATAATAATATATTATTATATAGATAGTAATAGGGATAATCGAAGTATTAAAAATGTATTTCTTTAAATCTAGGCTAGATTTAGGTTAAATCTAGATTAGAGCTAAACCTAAATTCAAATAATATCTTTAACTTCCTTATAAATATTATAGGTATACTCGGTAATATATTTATAAATTAATATTTTTTTTCCGTTATTATTTTAAAGATTTTTATTAATAGCCCTTAATTCTTAAGGCCCCGTATTAATCGTAAATTTAAAAAGAGGTTAAAGAATATATAATTAAATACCGCGTTAGATAATAGTAGATATAATTAAAATATTAAGAGCGTAGGCCCTTAATAATAAGTTTAAGGATTAAATAAAATTTAGATTAAATTTAAAAAATATTTAGGCTAGATCTAGGCCTAAATCTAGACTAGATATAATACTCGGTTTTTTATTATTATATTAAATATAATATAATAAAGGATTAGAATCGTAAACGATAATAATATATTATAATAAATATTATTATATATAAAAGTACGTAAAGGAGTAATAGATTTTTTAATTTTTACTCGAGTTTAACTATTTAACGATTTAAAAATATAAAAATACTTTATTAAAAAAACTAAATACTATATTTATAATTATTCTAACCGCGCTTTTATTTAATATATATATTATTTTTTTAAATCGCTTTTATACCTTCCCTAGTATTATTATTAACCGTAATATTATTAATATTCTAAATATTATTATTATATCTAGGATTATTACCTCCGTTAGCGCCTTTTATACCCTCCGCGTTCGTTATATTTATAGTTTTAAATATATCTACTCTAAAATCCGCCTTCGACTTCCGCTTCCCCTCTATATACTCTTTAATTCCGATATTAATATATAATATATACTAAAATATTTCCTTTAACTAGGTTATTTAATACGCTCTTTTCGGTATTTATTTATATAACCCGATAAAGTAAAGGGGCTTATAAAATAATTATAATTATATATATAAAATTTAAATCTACGCTTATTTACCGCGTAAATTTAATTAAAAGATTAGATATATTATTCTTTATTAATTTACGATTATAATTAATCTTTTATATTAACGCGTATATAATTACGACTCTTACCTTATCGGTCCCGAAGAATATTCGTATTTTAGGTTTAAACTCCTCTCGGATATATTATAATAAAGAAAAGTTAATATTAAATATTATATTTAGAAAAGAGAGTATTATATTTAATATATTAAAAGAAGCGAGTTTAAGTTTTTTTATATTAAAGATTTTAAAAAAGGGAAGAATTTACTTATTTTATTATTAAAATTATCTCGATAAATAAAAATATAATTAATATATTTACCCCTTTATATTTCTTAAAAATAAAGGCGATAATTTTAAATTTAAAGGATATCTTTTTAAATATTATATAAACTTTATTCAGGATATAATCTTTTTATATCCGATTATTATCCTTATTTATACTAGAGGCCGCGGTTATATTATTAATTTACTTTTTATTAAGAGTTTTAGAGGAGATAATAAAGGTAGGTAAAAATCTATATAATCGAAGAACCCGTAGTATAGTAGGTATTATATTAAAATAAACTAAAATTAAATATTAAGGATATTAATATAGGAAAGAGGTATTATAATTTTAATATTCCTCCGGTAATTTTACTATTATTAAAGTTTTTTTAATATAATAATCTTTTAAGTAATAATAATAGACTTGAATCGCGGCTAAAATCCTAGTAAATAAATAATCGTAAAGTCTTTTTAATAAAACTTCTTAAATATTATAAAATATATTTAATTTAATTACTCTTTTTATATTATAATATCGAGGTATAAAGAAGTATATTAGCGAGGATATTTATTACTTTAATAAATCTCTCCTATACCCTAGTTTTTTTATATATCGGGTAGTAGTATTTATAAACTTTTCTAGATTAATAAATCCGAAGCGTTAATAATCGAATTAATAGTTATTCTAGTAAATATCTTTTATAATAGTCCGAGGGGCTATAGTATCCTTTAGGTTTCAATTAATAATTATTTTAAATATAATTATAAAATAAAAATTATATTTAAAGCGAGTCTTCTTTATTTTCTAAAAAGAATAATATAAACTTTTATCTAAATTTCTTACCCTATTATATTCGCCTATAATTACGAAGTTATATTAAAAATAATAAATTATTTCCTTTATAGTCTCTTTTTTCGCTTATTTTATATAAGGATATTTATATTCTTTATTAAAGACCTTATTAAAGGCTAATTATATTTACCGTATAATAATTATATATAACGATATATTTATTACGCTCGGGGAATTATACTACGTAGGGTTAATATTTTTTTACTTTTAAATTATATTACTTTAAAGTTCTTTTTATTATATATTATTATTAAACTCTTCGTCGCCCTTTTATTTATAATATAACCGTATTTTTATTATTATATTAATAATTATAAGTTATACCTTTAGGCCTTTAAGGTCGATTACCGATTTTAATTTATTAATTTAAATACCGAGATCGGGCGGCGGGATAAAGAATAATTTAGACTCGTTAATTAATATAATATAAATAATCTTTAAGCCCGGTAAATAGAAATATTTATAAAATTATTAATTTATAAAATATTTAAAGCCCGTAGGAATATTTTTATAATAATATTAAGGTTTTATTAATTACTTCTTTTATTTATATTAAATCCTTATTTATTTCCGATATAAATAACGATAGAATACGGTAGCGCCTATAACTTTATAAATCTTTATATAATTAGAATTAATTAAAGAGCTTAATAAATAAAATTATAAACTTTATATTTTTTATATTTATTTATATAATCTAGACGAATATTATAATATCCTAAATCTTCTTCGTTATTTAATATAATTATAAATATATAAAGTTACTATTAATAATAATTTAATTTTAATATTCTAAAAATCATTATTATATTATTACCGCGAGAATTATTAAAGTAGACGATTTTCGCGAATATAATAACGCGTTCTTATATACTATCGTAAATATATTTATATAAATAATTATTATTAAGTTTTTTAAAGCTAGGAAGGTAGTTAATAAATATAATATTATTAAAGAAGATATCGATTAATTATTATTTATATATTATAATTAACTCTACTTTCTTTTCTTTAACCCCGTTATTATCTTTATTATTATTAATAATTAATTTAGAGAATTCTTTAAATACGAATTAATTTTTTTAATTTAATTATTTAAAGGATTCCTTTAAAGACTTAAAGGATTCGTAGGATTTTTTAAATAAAAACTTCTTTAAAGACTATTTTTACGGTAGTAATAATAAATTATTTTTATTATTATTAGAGCCTAAAAGCTTCGTCCGGCTCTTTAACTTTTTCGTTATTAATAAATAAATTAAATTTTAATAAAAAGTATTAAGAGAAGGGCGATATTTTAAGATTATAAAGAAAAAAAGTTAATTTCGAAGTAAAAAAAAAGGGAAATAGTAAATAAATACGAATATATTTTCGGTATTAATTTTTATAATAACTTCTTTTTTTCGAGCTCCTTCGGGCGCGATAATAGGTTTTTATTTATAATATATTAAATATTTAAAAAAGAGAAGAACGGAGGAGGAAAGGAATAAATTTAAAATCTTAATAAAAATAAATTTATCTCTTAAATTAAATTTATATTAAAGAATAAAAGATATAATTAATTAAAATTATCGTTTATAATAAATTTACCTTTTATTAAATTTATACCCCGGTTCTAGAAATATTAAATATTATTTTATAAGTCTTTATCTTTTAAAATATTTATATAATAGGCGTCCTTCTTTATTATATAGAAGAGATAATCGAGTATTAAATCCGTTATAAAATAACGAGTTATTTAATATCTTTAAAATAGCGCGAATTATAAATAAATTATATTAAATTCTTCGTCCGGTAAATATACGGAGATTATTGAAAGCCGGATCTTATATATAAAATTCCGTAATATAAGCTAGCTTAATATATAATTGATTTTAAAAATTTAAAAAAATCGAAAAGAGGAAAGATTATAAATAATATTAATTTTTTATTTAAAAAGACTATTATTCGAGCCGGTTATTATTATTATTTAATTTTATAAATTAAGAGGTAATATATTATTAAAATTATTTTTAATTCTAATTATTTAATTAAAGTCCCTTTAATATATAATAATATTAATATATATTTATTCACCGAAGCCTAGATAGTTTTAGACCTCGATTTACTCTTTAAAATTAAATATTAAATATTTATTTTATTACGTTCTTTTTACTCTAAGCGCGTCTTTATAATTCCGTTAATATTTAAATAAATTCTTTAAATAGCGATATTTATTAATAGACTTTTTAGCTCGTAATAATATATCGTTAATATTTATATAATAAGTTAATACGGGTATTCTTTTAATATCCCGGATAATTTGATTAATTTTAAATAGTTTTTTATTATATTTAAATAATACGCGCTAAGGCCGTAGCGCGATAATAGTAATAAATAAATAAATTTAATAATAATTATAAAGTAAAGAGGGTATAATAAATCGCGTAATTTAAATAATTAATTATAATAAAATATAATAGATTTTATAGTAAATTAAGTTAAATCTAACTTAATATATTATAAATATCGGGCGATATTTAAATAAAATTATTAAAAGAATAAAACGATAAATAAAGAGGTTTTTAGGTTATTATATATAAATATACTCGAAGGAGTCGTTTTTAGAAAGACGATTAATATTTAATATTTAAATTTATATATTAAACGTTTATACTACTATAATTTTACGTAATATAATTATTAAACCGTATTAGAAATAACCTAGAGTATAATTTATAATATAATTAATATCGTAATTAACGGATTTCTAAGTCTTATATAACGGGCTTAAATAAGAGTAAATATTAAAAAATAATAAAGAAAAGCGTTTATATATATAATATATTAATATTAAATTAATCTTCTAACGCCTTAAATCTGGCTTAAATCTTATTTAAATTTTTCTTAGATTTTATTTAGATTTAGGCCAGATCTAGGTTAAAATCTTTATATATTATTAGACGAGGATAATTTCTTATAGATTAAAGATAAATTACGTAAAGTTTTTAATATTATTTTCGCGCTTTTAATAACTAAAACTATATCCGATAATAATAAATTATTCTTTATCCGCGGCCTTAATTATAATAAAGTACTAGAGATAATAATAATTAAAATAAAGACCTAATTAATTTTTCGGCTTCTAACGAAGATATTAAAGAGACGAAATATTCGGAGGAGGATATAACTCTACTCGATAATAATTATAACGATTTATTTAATTTTAAAGGACTACTAAAGAATATTTAACCGGTATTAAATATAATTAATTTATTCTTATTAGACTCTATAAAGGACTCGGCCTATATTCGTTATTTTATTAACGATAGTAATAATAAAAAATTAAATAAGGCTACTAAAATAATTAGGGCGATAATAATATTAATTATTAAGAATATCCGTATACCCTCTTTAGAATTTAATAACTCTTCGGAGTAATATTCGTTATCGCCTAGTAAATTAGTCTCGGCGTTAATATCTTTCTTATCTAATAATTAAAATAAAATCATTACCGTTAATATATAAAAAAAGGCTACGTCTAATATTGAAATAGATAACGTAGGTTTACTACCTTAAAAATAAAATATAAATAAAGTATTAAAGGTAATAAAGCTATTAAATTATTTACTACCTTTAATAAATATTATTAAAAAAGCGGGAATAATCCTAAAGACTTTAAAGAAAACTACCGATATATTAATTTTATTAAACTATATTATTTTAAGGAGAAATACGGAGTTCTTCGATCTTAAGAAATATTATTAAATTATAAAAATTAACCGGCGAGAAATTAAAGTAAAGAATTTATAATTCTTTAACTTTTTTAAATATAAAGTATACTTTACCCTTAATAATAATAAATATAATATTTATTATATCGTCCGTATCTTAAGTCTCCTTTTTAATATTATTATAATAAAGTTTTAAAGAAAATTCGAGGTAGTATAATATTTAATATAAAATTATTAAATATTAAGAGTATTACTAATAATATAATTAAGCTCGTTATATTCCTTTATAAATACGTAATTATGATTTATAAAGAGTATATTTAATAATATTTAATTTCCTTTAACGGTCTCGTAGCCCGAATTAAAATTATATTAACTTTAATTTAATTTATCCCGATTAATTAACGAAAGGCTATTAATAATAAAATTATATATTATTTTAAAATATATAATTTCCCTCGTACTATTACGCTAGTAATATTAAATAAAGAATTAACGGTCTTTTAAATAATTAAATTTAACGCGGTCGAGAGTATAAATATAAATAGTAATAATATCTTAAATTTATACTTTTCTTCCGTCTATATTATTAAATAAGTTTTTATATTATTTAATTATACCCGTCGATATAAGAGCTATATCGTTATATTTATATTAGATTTATATATTTAGCCTTTAGAGACCCTTCTCGATAATAATAATAATTAACTCGCGGTTATTAATTATTAATAAAATATTCCGTTTATTTTAAAATAATTAGGAGGGTAAACCCTTTCCTACGCTTTTATAATTTAAAGCGGCGATATAATTTAAAATTTAGGCGGGGGTTATATTAACGATAACTCCTAAAGTAATAAAAATAATAATAATTAAAAAGGGGGTATAAATAAGGGCGAGGATAATAATAAATAAAATAAAAATAAAAGCGGCGGTAACGATAATAATACTCGCTCGGGTAGTAAGGAATCGTTATTTATATCGTTTATAATTATAATTTACGAGGGCCGGACGGCTTTAATCGATAATAATCTTTAATTATCCGCTCCGATACCTATAATATAAATATTAATTATAGATTTTTTCGGTATTAACCGTAGGGGGAAAATAAAAGAGTTAAAAATAAAAGTATATATTATAAACTCATAAAGAGGTTTAATAAAAATATCGTCGGTTTTAATATAAATAAAATTAAAGTATAAAAAGCCTAAAGGATTTAAGAGTTTTATTAATAATAAAGCCGCCGTTATTATTTACCTACTTTAAGATATAAATAATATTTTATTATTAATAACCACCCTATTCGAATATTAAAAGTATTATATATTAATTATTTAATAGAGGAGCTCGAAAGGTAGGCTTTATATTAATACCGCTTTAAATATTATTCGCTTTATTATTATCTTCCCCTTTATCGTCCTCGGAATTAAAGATCTTTAGTATTATTTATTTTTAATTAATAATATAATTTATATATTTATATTCTTAAATCGAGGGTAATATATTCTTTAATAATTAAAAAGACGGTATTTTTTTCTTCTTTATAAAAGTTATAAATATATTGAATAATATATTTATAGATTAATATTCTTTTTCCGTTATTATTTTAAAGGTCTTTATTAATAACCCTTAATTTTTAAAGTTTTATATCGATTATAAATTCGAAAGGAGGCCAAAGAATATATAGTTAAATACTATATTAAATAACGGTAAATATAATTAAAATATTAAAAGCGTAGGCCTTTAATAACGAGTTTAAAGATTAAATAAAATTTAGGTTAAATTTAAAAAGTATTTAAAGAATATCTAGGCTAGATCTAGGCCTAAATCTAAATTAGATATAATACTCGGTTTTTTATTATCGTTCTTAAATATAATAAAGTAAAGGATTAAAATTATAAATAATAATAATATATTATAATAAGTATTATTATATAGAAAATAAGTATTATTATATAGAAAAGTATATAGAGGGGTAATAGACTTCTTAGCTTTTATTTAAATTTAAATATTTAATAATTTAAAAATATAAAAAGGTTTAACCTAATTAACGGCGGTTTATTTTTATATTTATTTACTTTAATCGTTTTTCCTCTTAATATATATAATACCCTCTTAAATAATATTTATTATATTAATAATAAACGCCGCGGTATTATTAATATTCCTAATATTATTACTCTTTCTAGTATTATTACCTCCGTCGGCGCCTCCTACGCCTTTTATATTTATTATATTAATAATCTTAAATACGTTCTCCCTAAAACTTATCTTCGATTTACGCTTTATATTTATATACTTTTTAATTTCGATATTAATATTTAATATATAATAAAATATTTCCTCTTTCTACCCTATCCGATATATTTTCTTCGGTATTTATTTATATATCCTAATAAAGTAAAGGGGCTTATATAAAATAACTATAATTATATAAATTAAATTTAAGCCAACGCTTATTTAATATATAAATTTAATTAAAATATTAGGTTTATCCTTTTTTAGTAATATATTATTATAATTAATTTTACGTATAAATACGTATTTAGCCGCGTCTCTCTTCTTATTAATTTTAAAGAATATTTATATCTTAGATTTAATCTCCTTTTAGACATATTATAATAAATGAATATTAATATAAAAAAGTTAATTAGAAAAAAGAAAATTAAATTTAATAAAATAAAAAAAACGAGTTCGGGTTTTTTTATATCGGAGATTTTAAAGAAGAGAAGGATTTACCCGTTTTATTATTAAAATTATTTCGGTAAATAAAGATATAATTAATATATTTACCCCTTTATATTTCTTAAAAAAGGAGTTAATAATTTTAAATTTAAAGAATATCTTCTTAAATATTATATAGTCTTTATTTAGGATATAATTTTCTAATATCCGATTATTATCCTTATTTATATACCGGTTCTCGATCTCTTTATTAATTTATTTTTCATTATATATAATTAAAGAGACGGAGAAATAAGGTAAATAACTATATAAACGGAGGAGCCGTATTATTATAAATATTTAATTAATATTAATATTAATCGGGCGGTCGGGACGATTCCGTATAAATATAATATTATATTAATTATTATCTTAATAAATTTATTATTCTACGAGCTTCTTTATTATTAAAATCTTTTAACGGGCGACGAGGGTTATATAATATACTTTATAATTATAAAGAAAACTAATCTTAAAGATACTTCGATAAAGCTCTTTAAATTTAATAAAATCGTAATCTTTTTAATTACTTTTCTTATATCGTTATATTAAGAATTTAAAAAGTAAATTCCCGAATATATTTATTATATTATCGAATTCTTATAATCGATCGTTTAAATCTTAATATTTAATAATAATATTAATAAGAATCTTTAGGCCGGTTAATTTAAAGGGGTAATATTTATATTTAAAATTATTCTAAGAAATATTATATATAATATTTATTAAGGTTATAATATCTAATAGATCGGAGTTAATAATTATTCCGGATATAATTATAAATTAGAAGTAATATCTAAAGCGAGTTTTCTTTATTATTTAAAAGGGATTTTATAGACCTTTACCTAGATTCCTTACTTTATTATATTTATTTATAATCGCGAACCCGTATTAAAAACGGTAAATAATTTCTTCTTTAATTACTTTTTTTTTATTCTTTATAAAGGAGTATTTATATAACTTATTAAAGACCTTACTAGCGGTTACCTATAATTATTATATAATAAATATAAATATAAAAATCAAAATATTTATTTCGCTCGAGGGATTATATTACGCGGCGTTAATAAATTTAATAATTTTTAATAATTTTACGTCGGAGTCGTTTAGGTTATATATTATTTATAATTCTTTAATTATTTATATATTTAATTCATAACTAAAATCGGTATTATTATAATAAATAATTATAACCCGTACTTTTAAGGCCTCGAAGTCGATTATTAATAATATTTTAATATTTTAAATATTAAGGTTAACCGGCGGGGTAAAGAATAATATAAATTTATTAATTAATTTAATATAAAAAGCTTCCGAGTCTAGTTAATATAAATATTTATAGGATTTTTAATTTATAGGATATTTAGAGCCCGCGGGAGTATTTTCGCGGTAGTATTAAAATTTTATTAATTATTCCTTTTAC
>JAABUS010001823.1_pt1 | contig 43673 bp, 2 predicted proteins | sample 5560161 | NCBI WGS metagenome assembly JAABUS01 (sample SAMN10711885, study PRJNA513376) | rock metagenome | isolation source: Antarctica rocks | place: Antarctica: Victoria Land, Trio Nunatak nord | collected 2016-01-04
TAACTAGTATAATAATTATAAATAAATCTTATTAACGACGATAAATCTAAATTAATTTACGAGATTATATTAAAACCGGTTTAATATTCTTCTAGCTCCGGCGCTAATATATCTATAATATTAATAATTTTAAATAAATATATAGAGTTTCGTAAATCTACTTTATTTTCTATTATATTAATTTTATTTATAAAAATCTCGCTTATTAAATCTTACGATTTAAAAATATATAAAAAAGTTATAATTAATAATATCTAGATATTTCTCAAGAACTATAAAGTACTTCGAAAGAAGTAAGTTTATAAATTTATATAAAATCGTTAACGAAACTATTTATTATAAAGCTCGTTAAATAGTATAGGGGTTTAAATAATAATATAAAATCGACTTTAATAAAATTTTACTTTAATAATTAAATTTATATAAATTATAAAATATTATTCGCTATTATAATTATTTATAACCTAGAGTTTAAATAAATAAATATATAAACTATTTTCTAATACGACCTAAATAATAATAAAATCTATATCGGATAATTTATTATTTTCGAAGACCGTCTAGACTATATATATTTTTTAGAATATATTCTATATAAGTTTATATAATCTCCTTAAATATAATATATTATTTTTATAAATTTCTTAAATAAACTAAATTCTATACCCGTAAATATTAACTTTAATATATTTTTAATTATGAAATATAGTTAATAATTATATTATATATCTATAATATATTATTTATTAATATTAATAAAGATATTATTATTTAGCTAAAGCGACGGCTAAATAATAAATATTAAATAATTAATTTAAACTTTATTATATATTATCTTAATTTTAAAATCTTATATAATTACTCGAATTATACATTATCTTTTAGTTAGGAAACCTACCTAGAATAAATTCTTAAAAATTATAATATATTTAATATTAAAGTTAAAGTTATAAAAGTTTTTATAAATCTTTATAATTAAATCTATACCGGCCGACGAAGGATATTAAATTAGTTTTTTTTACTAGTTTATTATCGGTTTTATTAAATATAAATAAATAGAAATACTTTTTAATTAATTATTTATAGAGGATAAAAGCGAATATACGTATAAGACCTTAATATTAAGTATTATTAAATATCTATTTAATAAGTAGTTACTAAATAGTTTTATATTTCTATATTTTAATATTTTTACTCGAACGAAATTCTTTATTAAGAAGTTTTTAAAATAGCCCCGTATTCTCCTTATTTTAAAGTCTTTATAATAAACTATAAAGACTAAAACTATAATTAATAGAGATTAAATTATAAATTTAAATTATAATTAATAAAGACTAAATTATAGAGTTAAATTATATCGGTAGATATTAAAGAAGGAAAATTCCGTTTATTAATAAAATATAGTATTTTAAAAAAATAATTTGATAGTTAATTTATATACGCCAAATTTGGGTTATAACTAGGTCGGGATATTAATAAACGATATAAATACTACGAAAAAATTATTAGAAATAATTATATATTATAGGGTTCTACGGGGGAGTAATTATTAAAAATATAAAAACTATTTAAAATATTATAAAGACCGCGTTAAATATTATAAATATAATTATATATAATTATAACGGATACCTAAAGAATATTCTAGCGATATATATATTTATTAATAAAAGTTATAAGAGGGTTAAATAAAAATTATAAATTATAAAATAACCTTATTATCGCCGCGTATAATCTAGAAATATTTAAAGCGAGTTACGATATATCGTTATATATACGGACGCGATTTAGTTAAAATTTAGAGAGTATATTTTATAAAGACCTTAAATAAGGCCCTGAAAATTTAATAATATTCGATATAATAATTATTGATTAATATAAACTTAAGTATTAATAGTTATTATTAATTAAGTAATTAAAATATAGTTTATAAAACCTCTAGATAAACCCGTAAATTTATATTTTAGTTTTATAAATATAGAATAACTCCTATAAAAATATAAACAAATTTTCTTAAAAGTATTAATAAGTTTTTATAAAATTATTATTATTATAGGCCTAAAAATATATATAAAATATTAAATTTAATTTTAAAGAGAGTTTTAATTAGGACGTTAATACTTTATTTTATAATTAAAATATAACGGAATTTAATTTCGCTTATTATATTTTTTTCATACTAGAAGTAGTACTAAATTATAATATTTTTAATATTTTTTGAGGTTTTAGGGGTTTTTAAATTAGAGTTATAATACTCTAATTATTATAAAAGATAATTATAATAAATATAAAATAGATTAATAAAGCGGAGTAAATAGTTAATATAAATAATATAATAATATATATTATTAATATATATTAAGATAAATTTTATTATTATTATTAACCTCTACGAGTTAATTATTAAATTCGTGTTAAAAACTTCCTTCTTTTATATAAATCTCCTTTTTAAAAAAGATAAGACGAAAGTTAGGTTAATAGGATTTCACTACTTTAAAAAATTACGAAATTAATTAAAATAAAAGAGAATAAGGGTAGTAGAGATAGAATTTAAAATATTAAAGTAGGGAGTAAACTATTAATATATTTTAATACGACGAAGATATCGTAATAATAAAATAAAATTAATAATTAAAATAAGAGGGTATAAAGGGGGTATAAAAGTTTTAAAAGAATTAATAATAACTATAATAAAGATTATAAAAGATATAGAATATAAGGAGATATAATAAATAATATACTATAAATTATAACTAACGTAGATCGCGCTAAGGATAATCTTTAATTATATATAAAAATCGGTAGAAGAGCGTAGGCTCTAGGAGGCCTAAATAGATTTATTAAAATAAAAGATTTAGAAATTTAGGGCGAGGAGTATACCTATATTATTAATATAAAATTAAATTAATATTACTTATAAATATATATTTATCCTATCGAGATATATAACCGAAATAAACTCTCCTTCCCCGGTAATAGCGACTAGCGCGAAAGCGAAGTAATTAATAATTAAGATAAATAATACTAAAGCTAGAAGATAATTTAGGAAAATAATTAATTTTTAATTAATTAAAATATTCCGGAACGGAGCCTATTTAATAACGGAGTCGATCGTTGGAGTAAAATAAATAATAAGAAAAAACTTCGTTCTATATTATATAATAATAAAGGTAAGGTAAAAACTAAAGAAAATAATTAAATAAATAAAAAATATTAACCCCTCGGCGAGAATATTAAAATAAATTTATATAATAATAATATATAGTATAAAAAAGGAGGCCGTCGATATAAATAATTAAAAAATAATAATAAAGATATTAAAAAAAGATAATTATAAACTATACCTAGGATTAAATATTATAAATATAAAATAACTAGGATTCGTTTATAAACTAGACGAATACGGCCGTAAGAAAAAACATTTAATACTTTTTCTTAAAATCCTGGACCTAGATATAATAAATAGACTAGTAACGGACGGCTTCCTAGAAAGCGAATAATTATTATTATATAAAAGATAGGAGAGAATAAGTAACCTAAAGTAGTATTTTAATTACTAGAAATATAACTATATAACCCTAATTTATAAAAACTAGTTTAAATATAGGATATATATAGAATCTTATTAATTATACGAATATAATACTAAAAGCCCGAAGGAAAAGCGTTATACGGTTTATTTTAGATATTATAAATCCTAAAGTAAAGCGTACCTAGTTAGGTAAAAGAAGATATACCGAATTTAATAAAAATTAGAGAATAAATTTAAATAGTTCGCGGTATTACCGAGGATAATAGCCCTAAGCTCCTAGGTATATTTAATTAATAATAGATTTATACTAGTACCGGCTAGGAGTATAAAGAAGAAGAAAATAATAACGGATATAATTAATAAAGTCTAAAACGCGGTTACTATACCTAAGAAAATAGGGAGGCCGAGATAGAATAATAAATTAATAATAATACCTAGATAAATAGTCCTCTAAGTTTTAAATAACCTTTTAATAACGGCGGTTAACTAATTAAATAAAAACCGGCTAGAATTAATACTATTAAATAATTAAGAAATAGACGAGGAATTTACGGATATAATATTAATATATAATAAATTATAGTACTTAATTTAAAATTATATAATATAATATTAAGAAGGAATTAAAATTAATAATAAAGTTACTCTAAAACGAGTAAATTAAAAATATCGATATTATAGCTATTTAGGAGCCTAGTAAAAATCCTATTATTTAAATACTATATAATAATAATATTATTTATTTCTATTTAATATATAATGGAGGCTTAAAGGCCCGTATATATATCTATATAAATAAAAAAATCTATATAAATAACTAGGAGTTAATTTATTATAAAAGCGATTTATACTCTATAAAGATTATATTAAATAAATAAAGAAATAAAAAGGAATCTCGGTCGGATAAAATTAAAAAGGAGGAGGTTATTAATCGAGGAATCCTTTATTATAAAAAAGTATAAATTTTTAATATATATAATCTATTACCGATATAGTATACCTCGATTAATAATTCGTTAATATTATTACTATTAAAGGAAGCGTTAACGGAGGAAAATAAATATATTTTTTTAAAAAACTTTAATCTTTATTACTCTAACTAAAATAATACTAGACAATATATATATTATATTATAACTAATTATCTCCTAGGAATAATAAAGTCGAGGGAAATAAAACTAGAGTTATTAAAAATATCTATTATATAAAAAGCCCGAGGATACGAAAATATAATCGATTTATTATTCTTTATAAAAAGAGTGTACTAGGTTATAAATAATTTTATAATCCGCGAAGATCTATATTATAACTCCGATTATAGGTTAATAGTAATAGAATTCGAGTAAATATAAAAAAGAGTAATATTATATACTCGGTATATTTAAAAAAAGATTAAGGATAACGCTACCCGAGAGGAAATATAATAAGATATAAAGTCCTTTTATTAGGCGCTAGGGAAACTAAAACTCGAAAGTAAAAAAAATATTAATTAATACCTAAATAAGATAATAGGAGGTTTTTAAAAAATTATTAAATTTATAATTTTATAGACCTATTTATATTAAGGAGTTAAATCCTACTAGAATTCCTACTATACTAGTATTATACTAAAGATAAAGGAATATATAAAGGAGTATAAACGAAGTTAAAATACCTAAACGGAGGAGGCCCTAAATATAATAAATAATAAAAGAATATATATAATTCGAAGAACGAAAATATTCTCTTAATAGGAGAGCGTATATAAAGTTTTATTAAAATCGACGGGAGTATAAATATTCGTAAAATAAAAAAGGGAGAAGAGTAACCGTCTTAAAAAGCTCCTTTAATTCCTAATTATTAAAAATAATAAAAGAAGAAAAACTAGAGACGTCGAGGGTAAAATAAAGATTTTATAAAGAATATTATTTCCCCCTCTACGGACGGTAAATCTAGGTAATATCGATAAAATAAGGTATTTAAAGCCCGTTAGAATAAACTAAAAGATAATTAAAATAAAAATATATAAAGTAATATAGTACCTAGTTATTAATAAAGTATTAGGAATAACTAGAATCCTAAACCAATTCCTAAAAACTATAATAAAAACGGAAATAATAAACGTTATTATTTATTTATTCTAGGTTTATTCTAGATAAAGATATTACCTAAAATATTTTAAAAAGACTAATATAATAATTTTTAAGAAATCGAAGAAAGGCGATTATTTAAAGCTAAAGTTATATAAACTTATTATACTCCTCGATATATTTAATAAAGTACTGGAAATAATTATCTCTAGAAGGTTAAATAATATAATAGAAGAGTATAAATTATTACTACTATAATAAATAGGGGCTAGATAAAAGCGTTTAATAAAAACCGCGCTAAAGACTTTTATAGATATAGTATATATTATATAGAATTATAATAGGAACGGGAGGGGAAAGATAATAAACCTATATTACTAAATATAACGGGAGCGTTCGATAATATCTCGTATAAAAGATTATTATACGATTTACGGATAAAAGGTATACCGAGCCTAATCGTCGATTAAATAATTAATTTTCTATCGGATAAAGTTATATCTATAATATTTAAAAAAAGAACGAGTATAATAAAGAAGGTAATAATAAATATTTTATAAAAATCGTTTATTTTACCGGTACTCTTTTTATTCTTTAATATATTATTAATCGAGGAGTATATTAAAATAAACCTACTAATATAGATTAAAGGATTTATAAATAATATTTATTTACTCGCCTATAACGAGAGTATAAAAAGAAATTATACGAATTTAAAACGGGCCTACGATATTTATTTAAAGTAAATAATTATTTATAAAATATTATTTACCCCCTAGAAATACGAGTTAATTTATATATCTCGAATACCGAAAAAGTTTAATATAGAAATAGCGATAAACTTTAGGAACGTAATTATCGAATCTAAAATAAATATTAAAATCTTAGGACTATACGTCGATTTAAAATTAAAATAAAGATTATACTTAACCTAAATTAAAACTAAAGCGGTTAATTAAAACCGCGCTATAAAATACTTAATTAATTCGATATAAGGCGCTACCTTCGCGAAGTATAAAACGATATATAATATAATAGTTAAACCGATATTAATATTTACGGCTCCGATATAATATTAATTAAAAAGAATAATAAAGACTATAAAGAGATATATAAAGAAATTAATAATTATTTAAAATAATTATTTTGAAATAGTCCTAGGAGTATTTAAAATTACCCCGGTTTTAATATTTAAAACCGAGTCGATAATTATATTAATTAACCTTTAATTAGACCGCCTAATAATATAATATTAAATAAATCAAGAGACCTATTTAGTTACGATTATAAAAAATACGCGGATTTAAAATAAACTTTAGCGTAGAGGAGGGAGGTAACGATAAATACCTTTAATACTAACGATAAAAAAAGAAACCTAAATAATTCGCGCTTTAGGATTTAAAAAATAATATAAAATAATTATAACTATAAAAAGGAAAAAAGACTAGATAAATCTAATCGAAAACGTCGAAGAATATTAAAATATTAAAGTTATCGACTAGAAAATAAAAAACTAGGCCCGCTAGTAATAATTAAATAAATAAAGGAGTTATAAAACGATAATTTATATATAGGTTATTAACCCGGCTTAAAAAGAAGATTTATTCGGGGATTAATTCGATTATTATAATTAATTAAAGAAGGCTAAAAACTCTATAATAATATAATTAAAATATAGTAAAATCGGATTAAATAAATTTTTATATTAAATAAAGATATTTATAATCTATAATACTAGTTACCGGTATAAATAAAGGAAATAAAATATAAAATATATATTATTATTTTTACCTAGAACGAGTTAGGGATAAAGCGGAGCTTATAAAATAAATAAATATATATAATTTTAAGAAGATATTAATTTAGGCCTAAAGTATATATATAGCCGCGCGGTAAATAATAAAAACGGGGTAACTCGGCTAATTCTTTTTTATTAAAATATAATTAATATAATTTAAATTATTATTAGGACCTAGTAATATACCTAGGCCTATAAAAAAAAGGAAGAAAAAGAAGAAACTACCGGCCGGAGGGCCGTAAATATTAATTATTTAATAAATATATAATAAAGCGGCCTATAAACCTACGAAATAAATAATTAAAATTAGGAAAACTAAAGTAGAAGGGAAATAAAGGGAAGGGATAAATAATATTTTAAAATAATTATAATTATCGGCTACTAACTAGTAAAAAGAGGAGATAAATTATCGATAAATTAGAGTTTTTAATCGACGAGGTTTCTTTAATAATTAATAGGAACTACTAGTAACCCTATTAAAAAAATATTCGCGGAACTCCTTTATTAATAAACTAGTTTTACTAGAGTAGGTATATAAATTAATTAATTAATTAATATATATTAATTTAAATTTCTATTAGAATAGAGTATATATATAATAAATATTAATTATTTAAATAATCTTTTAAACTAGATAATTTCGTTAATAATTTAAATTTAACCCGTATATTCGGCTTTATAAAATAATTATATTACCGAGATTAAATATATAACTAAAGGTAGAATACTTTATATTATAGTTACCCGCCTAATTAATATTAATTTAACCCTCTAATAGGGCGAATTAACTCTAAAAGACTAATTTTAAATATAATATATTACGTAAATAATAAAAGATACGTTTTATAATAATTTAATAAAATTTATCGGGGTTAAAAGTATAGCGATTTATTATTAATATCGTATAAACGATATTAAATCGTATATTTATTATAATATATATTAGTAAATTAACGGTTAATTAATAAATAATTTAATATTTTTTATCGACCGGTATAAATTTTATTATAAAGTTTATAAAGACTTTTATAATTTTAACTTTAATATTATATATATTATAATCTTTAAATACCCGCTTTAGGTATATTTCCTATCTAAGAAATAATATATAATTCGGGTAATCGCGCGATATTTTAAAATTAAAATAATATATAATAAAGTTAAAACTCGTTATCCTATATTTATTACTTAGGTATTATTTTAGTTATATAATAATATCTTTATTAATACTAATATTTAATATATCGTCGATATATAATATAATTATTAATTATATTTTATAGTTAAGAAATATATTAAAGTTAGCGCTTAAAGATATAAAGCCTAATTTAGTTAGAAAAGTTATAAAAATAATATATTATATCTAAAGGGACTATTTAAGCCTATATAAAATTTATTTTTAAAAATATATACGACCTAAACTATTATCGAAACTAGTAGGTATTCGATATAGATTTTTTTATCAATTAAGTTATATAGGAAGATAATTTATATATTTATTTATTTATTTATTTAAACTCTAGGTCGTAAATAGTTATAATAATAAATAATACTTTATAATTTATAACTTTAATTATTAAAGTAAATATTTTATTAAAATCGATTTTATATTATTATTTAAACTTATATACTATTTAACGAATTTTATAGCGAGTAATTTCGTTAATAACTTTATATTTAAATTTATAAACTTATTTACCCCGAAGTACTTTACGGTTTCGGAGTATATTCGATAGTATCTAGATATTTTTCGTTAAAAGTAAATGAATTTCGGTATTTATACCGAGTTACTAGTATATTTTATTAAAAGTAATAAATATAGTTTCTTTATATATTCTAGGCTTATAAGGCTCGGTAGGTAAAACTCTTATAAATAAAATTAATAAATTAAAATATAAGGTAAATTCACGAAACTCTAGATATTTATCTAAAATTATTAATATTATAAATATATTAGCGCCGGAGTTAGAAGAATATTAAGTCGGTTTTATATTAAATTCGGAATCTATATTTTCTAATATATTTACGCGACTTAATTCCGATTTAAGTTCGTTAAGATCTATATATAATTATTATAACTACTATATTAACTATAAATTTAACATAGGTAATTTTAGCCTAGGTTTTAATAATATTATATATTTAATTAATAGTTATAATAATAGTAAAGACCGAGTATTATTACTAATTAATCTAGGTTAGGTAGTTTTACTTCTATTATAATTAATATTATAATTATTAATATTAGATTCTAAATTAACTTATTACTTATATAAATTTTAAGAGTTTTTTTATTTTACTATAATATCGCCCCCCTTAACGAGGGACTATTAACGAGAATTTCTTAATTAATAATATAATATTATCTATAATATATTTATTACTATTAATATATTCTTCGATTTATTATATCTAAATAAAGCGAAATACTTTATTTATAAATATTAATATATAATAGAAATAGTTACTCTTTTAACCGATAAATATACTCTTTTTATTATAATTAATAAATTTATATTAACCCTCCTCTATAATATAATATTCCTAATAAAAACCTATTTAACTAATATTACGTAGATATAATAAATTAGGGCGTGTACTAGTAGAGGCCTAATAAGGTATAATATTAACTATAGATATAAAAGAGTAGTTTTAGAACTAGTTCGTTATAGTAATAAATTTTAAAATAAGTTTATTATCGAGCCCGTTATTAACTAATAAATTATATACTTTTTCGAGTAAGATTTAGCCGACGCGCTTTAATATATTATTTATTTAGGGGTTACTAGGGATAGAATAATTCTAAATAATATTATATTCGAAATCGTAATCGGCGAATACTCTATCGATATATATAAAATCTTTATTTATATAAAAGTAATGAATCCTATAGTCTTTATATTCTTTAATACTTTTATAACTATAGAAGATACTAAAGATATTTATTTTATAAAGGATAAAACAGTAATAACTATATTTATATTTATCGTTTATAAATATAATTATAAAACCGAAATTATAGGTTCTTAAGTTAATGATATTATTATAAATAATATCGAATTTAAATTATCTCTACTATAGGCGATATCTATATAAATACGCGTATATTTTTATAATAATATTATATCTCGTAATTATTATCCTCTTTAACTTTGGATAAGTCGGTTTTATTAATTATTTAAGATAATTATATAATATTATCTTTACCTAAATAGCCGAGTCTTTTATATTATAAAGTTAAAACCTTAATATTTATAATAAATAAAGCGAGTTAACTTTATTTATATATAGGTAAAATATAAAGATTATAGTCCTAGAGAGTTATAATAATACTTTTAAATCCGATTAAAATCTTCTTTGAAATAAAACCTAATATATAACTAGTTTACTAGAGTTTAATATACGAAATAATATTAAAACTACTATTAGGAATATATATAATATTATTAATTTATAGGTATTAAATACCGGTATCGCCTAAATATAATAATTTAATAATTTTATTATTATATAGTAATAGCCCGCCCCTAAAATCGTTAATAACGTCGACGCTTTTAAATTTAATATATTCTATAAATATAAAGCGATTATAAATAATATAAACGATATAATTAATATCGAATATTTAAAATTAGGCGACTTTAGAGTTAATACCGGCTAAGGTATAATAAGATTTTATATTTCCTTTAATATCGATTCTAGCCCGTTTATAAAGCGATTTATATTTATTTTTATTACTATTACTATTCTTAATAATATTATTATTACTTTCATTATCTTTATCGCCGCGGCTACCTCGACCGCGGCGGCTACGATAATACTAATTATTATAACCGAGATTATTATATTATAATTTATTATAGGTAGTATAATACCTAACTCGTTTTATAAAATTAATATAATATAAATAAGATCGAATAATTCCTTTTTAATTAAACCCTTAAACTCGTTATTAAATATTATAAATAACGAGAGTAAATTATTTAGTATTAGCGGTACTAGCCTAAAGGTATAGAGTATTATAAAAATAAAAAATTACTATATAAAAAGATATCTTAGTAGTATTATTAATATTAAATAAATTATAATTTTCGGCGAAGAATTCGTAGTATTATTAATAATTAGAACCGAGATTATAATAAAATTACTAGATTATAATATTATTATAAAGTTTATTATAAATAAATTAAAAATTACTAATATAATCGCTAAAGCTGTTATATTAAAAGGCGGTAAACTAGTTAAATTTATTTAGAGTAATATTAAATTACCGGAGTTACGGGGTTTAAATTTATTTATAATTATTTTCTAAATTTATAAGTTTATAGAGTTATTTTTTCGGTCTCAATCTTTATATACGTTACTAAACTAACGATACGACGAAGGATATTATAAATTATCTTATTATCGCTGAGTTATTAGTGCGTAGTTTCGATTATATAATGAAATTTATTTATATCTAGTTCTAAAGCCTTAATAAAAGGCTCTTCGAGGTATTTTTATAAATTTATAATATTAAAATTATTATATATCTTTTACTTCTAGCGGACGAAGTCTTTTATAAAGTTAAGTTTTTCGATTTTATCGAATACCTAAATAGCTTTTCGGTACTACGATATAGTAATAATATTCAAATAATTAAATTAAAAAATTTAATATTATTAGGTAGTTTTAATATTGATTTATTTATAAAGTAACTAAAGGTAATTAGCGAATCGGATTTATAATAATATTTATATACTTTATCGTCGTACCTTTTATTATTGTATACTTTTATATAAATCTTCTTAATTGTATATTAAGTTCGTTAGAATATATAGATTAAAAATCTCTAAAGAATATACTAACGTTTAGTTATAAAATAAGATAATTTAGGCCTAGATAATTATTATTTCCGTTTTAATAATCGCTATTATCGTAATTCTTTTAAACGACGTAGTTTAAATACTAGAGGGTAGTATAATTAAGATTTATTTAATTATAAATTTATAAACGGAGGGTATAAAAGCGAGTAACTTTAATAGTTATTTTAATAATAAGAATTATTATTATAACTTCGAGTTATAATTATTTTTTATATTTAATTACTTCTCTAATTACGGAGTTCGTAGTTTATCTCTTTTTTATAAACTAAATAGAGCGATAAGAGAGTTATAACGTTAATTAATTATAACGATTCTAGGCCTTAAATAAACCTTATAAATTTAAATTTATTAATATACCGTTAATAAAAATAATAAATTATATAGAGAAGTTACTTAAATTTAATAATAGTAAAAAGTTATTATATATAACTACCTCTTTCAAATTCTATTTAGGTATATAAGAAGTACGCTAGTATTAATCGTTTTAGCGATTAATTATTTTCTAATATTAATTATTTTCTAATATTAACTATCTCCTAGTTATAATAAAACTACTAGCGATTAGATTATTTTCTAGCGGTATATAAAATTCTTTATACGTAATGAATTACTTTCTAGTATATATTATATAATATAATTAGTTACTTTCTAGTAGTTATATATATAGTTTAGATTATCCCTTAGTAGAGGCGAGGCTAGCGGAACTATATTCTATATATTAAAATCTTATTTTAAATTTTTTTTATAGGTATAATCTAGTATACTTTAAATATAATTACGATATCGTAATAACACCGTATTACTACTATTAAAACTATAATAATATAGCGAGTATATAGTGGATATATATATAGAGCCCGGGCTTATAACTTATTAAATATAAATAAATATAAATACTTCTTAATTAATTATCTATAGAGAATGAGAGCGAGTATACGTATAAGACCTTAATATTAAATATTACTAAATATCTATTTAGTAAATAATTACTAAATAGTCCTATATTTCTATATTCTAATAGGTTTATTAATATATACTATAATAAATATACGACCTAATATCGTTTACGTAGTATTAATAATAAGTCGTTATATTTCTAACTCTAATAAAACTTATTAGGCCGTCGTTAAGTATATTTTCCGTTATTTACCGGTATATTATATAAAAAATTGGTTTTTTAAATTTAATTTACTTTAATTAAAGAGTTATATAAATACTAATTAAATTAATAAATACGATATTAGATACTCTTTAGATACTCTATCTTTAATTATATATTTAAACTTAATTATTCGATTATTAACTATTAATTTAAATATTAATTAACTATAACTTTATTTTAATATAAATCCGAGTATACGAGCTAGACCTAGGTTATTAAAGAAATTATTTATTTTAAATACCTCTTTAGGTAAACTATATTTATTAATATTTTATTCTAATAGAAATCCGAGTTAATATATATTAATAATACTCGGTATTATATAATTTATACTAGCCGCCTACTCCGCTCTATTAACCTATTTTATATTTCTTATAATTATCTTTTATAATAATTAAGGTATTATAACCCTAGCCTAAAACCCCTAGAATTATAACTATATTAAATATATTATAATCTAGTATTACTTTCAATACGAAAAGATTATAATAAACGAAATCGAGTTCCGTTATAATCCGCTTATAAAATAGATCGTTAATAGTCTAATTAAAACTCTTCCTACTTAAGGTTAAATTTAATAATATTTATATATATTTAAATTTATAATATCTACCCCTCTCTTAATAAGAATTTAGTATAAAAGTTTATTTATATTTATATAAGAGTTATTCTATATTTATAAATATTAAAACGCGGTTTTACGAGCCTAAATAAAACGTATTTATTCGATTAATTAAGATTTTATAACCTCTAAATTTTTTAGAGTTATAACTTATTATAACGACCCTAAAATAAAGAGAATATAAGGTTATTTAAGAGACTTCTTAATAAGATTACGTTTAAATAAAAGTATTAGAATATAAAAATATAAAATTATAGAAATATAAAACTATTTAGTAATTATCTATTAAATAAATACTTTATAATTCTTAGTATTAGGGTTCTATATATATATTCGTTTTTATCTTCTTTAAATAATTAATTAAGAAGTATTTCGATTTATTATAATATTTAATACTTTATAAATTTTATATATTTTATAAAATAATTATTTTATAATAATTCTAAATATCCTTAATATATTTTTTTAATATAGATATTATATATAAAATCATTTTATTATTTATCGGAAAAATATATAACGTAAAATAAAAAATAATCTCCGTATTATAAATTTGATCGTAGTAATTTCATTTTTTTTTTTAAAAATCCTAAATTTTATTAAAGTATAGATTCTTTTATTAAACTATTAATCTATATTAAGGTAAATACGATTTACCGTCGAATTATTAATTTAGACTAATAGGGGTATACCTTTAAATATAATAATAAATAATATAATTAATAATTACTTATCTTTAATATCGCGAGAATGATTTTAGATTTCGTAGTTTAGTTATTTATTTTCACGTTCGATAATTAATAACGTTAAATACTTTCGAATAATTCTATAGCGAGACTTCGTGAAATTTAATTTTATATTAATAATAAAACTAATAAATTTTTAAGGAGCTAGTTTCGTTAAGGCGTGAGGAATATTATAAATATTTAAGGCTACTAATAATTATTATGAATTTAGAGCGAATAATTTATATATTTAGTAAATTATAAAGATAGCGCCTTAAGCGAGTATTTAGCCCTCTAATTTAAAGAGGTTAAATTTTTTTTCTATATCTAAAAAGTAAATTATAAATAATAAATTTACCTCTATATCGGGTATATATAATATAGCCGATATAAAAAGGGTATATTTAGTATTATTAATATTATATTAGAGTTTAATAATTTTAATATTATATAAAATAGATATATAGCCTCTAATCCCTTTAAATTATAGACCGGAATAAGACTGTATATTAATAAAATTATACTAATTTATAACCGAGCTTCGAGTATATCCGCTATTAATAATATATAAATAAGAGATATTTACCTTTAAGATAATCGCTATGAATATTAGCGCGCCTCGAATAAGTAATTATCGGGCGATTCTTCGGAGTAGGCTAGATTATTTATAAAGTAAATAAAGTTATCTTTATTTATTTTATCTATTTTTCGCTCTTTATTAACTAGGTAAATCGCTTTTTTAATTTTTATCTTAAATTTATCGGGTTTTTATTCCGAATATAGGCGCTAGTATTTAATTTTAAGTACTAGTACTTCTTTTTTAATTCCTTATAAAAACCGTATATTTCGTAAAATTTAGAGGGTTTATTTCCTCCTTATCGAGATTATCCGTTAATTTTAATTATTATAATTAGTTTTTTATATAAATATTCGTTTTTCTTTATTTATAATAACTAGGGTTACTTCTTTAAAAGTATATCCTCTAATATCGTAAAAGATATATAAATGTCCCCTAGCTTTATTAGATATCACTAGATTAAATATATTTAAAATAACTTCAACGATAACTTAAAATTAACTATTATAATATCCGTTTATTAAAATTATTTAGTATAGTTAATTTAATATAGATATTAGAGCTTTTAGGCTTAAAGTTTTCTATAACCCGATCTATAATTTTATTTAACTAAGTTAAATCTTTAACGTCTTAACGACCGGTATATCTAAATCGGTTTCGGATAATTATATATATTTTTATATTAATTACGGGGCTTAGATTTTCCGGCTAGAGGTTATTAAAGATAAAGAAATTAATAATATCTTTAAATTACTTAAGGTACTACTCTAGAGTATCGAGGATTATAATCGACGTAAAGTAGAAACTACTAGTAGAAACTAATAAGATTATTATATCTATTATAATAAAAATATACCTAGGGATTTAGATAATAATAATATTAAAAATAAATTAAAAGATAAGCCGGAGGATAAAGATAAAGATATTATAAATATCCTAGGTCTAATTTTAACTCTAAGATTAAAGATTTCGGTATTATTTAATAATTTAAATAATTTAATATTAGTACCTAAATTAAAGTTTTTTGATAGAGAGTCTTCGGGGTCTTAATAATCGCTATCGCGGTCGCTATTATTATTAAAAATAATAGGATTAACCCTAAAATATTAAATAAGATAAGGGAAATAAATATACGTAGACTAATAATAAACTTCGACGACTAGGTTAAAATAAAAGACTAGATAAGGACTAGACAATCTAGGATAAATTTAATATAATTTAAATATAGGATTTACTATCCTATTAATAGCGAGATTTATAACTATTATATAGATATCTATACCTAAGGATAACGACTAATAATAACGAGTAATCACGGGAAATAGTATAATTAATAGAGTTACTACCCTAAGTAACCGGTCTACTACTAGATATAAATTTTTCCTCAATACTCTTAATATAACTAATAGTATTAACGCCCTAAATAATTAATTTTTAGCTAAATACAAATGTTTATAGGCGCTCCTAGTATAATAATAATAATAAACCGTTAGGATCGATAGTATAAATAGGATTTATAAGAATTAATAATAGGTCTAGGAATTAAAAAGCCGTTTTAAAACTTAAAACAAGATTACTCTTAATAATCTTTATAAAATTAGAGTCGGAGGCGGCTTCGGTAGATAAAATCAAAAGATAAAAATTAATAGAGAGTATTATTAATATTAATAAAGTTAATATAGGCCCTACTTTAATAAAAATAATATTTGGATAATTAATATTATCGTTATAAATAATAATAAATCTCTACGTAATAATAATATTCTTTTTAGAAATAGGTATTATTCTAGGGGCTAGTTAACGGGTAAATTCCTAATTAATTATAAAGATATTAAATTATAATTTAGCTTATTCGTTTTAATATTCTATTAGATTTTATTTTATATACCTCGGCGGCCGGTAATTATTATTTAATAAATTTACTCATTATTTAAAGATTATAATATATCGTATATTATAATATAGTATTCGTTAAGCTCCGTAGGAGTAAATTAAATTATAAATACTACTATTAATTATATTATGAATAGGTAGGTATACTAGTTAAATAGAGTATTTATATTTTAGAATAGTTATTATACGACTCGGGTTTATAACCTATTAAAATTATAAAAAAATACTTAATTCTTCTATAAAACTATGAGAATGCGTAAGACTATATATTATAAAGGATCTATATATAGATCCTAGATTACGTAATATACTAGGCCTTAGTATATTTCAATAATTTTTTATTTTTATAATATTTTATATCTTTAGGTTAATAATATTAATATTAAATATTTTACTCTTGTTATTTATAATATAACTTAATAGCGAGTTTTGTCGAAATAAGAGTTAATTAGTCTTATTAACCGTATATTTAGCGCGGTACTAATATAGCCTTAATAGCCTATATAGTTAATCGCTCTAGTATTATAAATTAATAATATGATGATTATTACTTATTTTATATTCTAATAAGTTATAAGCCCGGGCGTAGAGTATTTATTTAATAAACTTCGTTTTTTACCCTTTTATATTAAGGTAGTATATTATTATTTCTATAATTAACTAGAATCGCCTCTACTATAATTATTATATTAATATTAAAATATACTAAGGCTTAGTATATTACGTGACTTAGTTACGTGATCTAGGATCTATATATAGATCCTTTATAATTCATAGTCTTGCGTATTTCTATAGTTTTATAGAATAATTAAATATTCTTTTATAATTTTAAATAGGTTATAAGCCCGGGTTGTATAGCGACCGTTCTAGGGTATTGTCCTACCTATTTACTAGGTTTTGAAACCGTTTTCGAACCGTTTTTAAACGGTTTCTTAACCGTTAATCGACGGTTTCTCAACTAGATAATTACTAATTATACGACGGTTTTAAGATTAATTAGCGTCGATACTTCTCTTCTTAAAACTATTAACGGTTTAAGATTTTAATTATAAAACCGTTTTAGAATAGTTTTAGAACGGTTTAAAAACGATTTAATTCTCGTTTATCAACGATATATAGACGGTAATTATACGGTAGCGAGATATAAATAAAAATCTATAAAATACTCTCTAAGTCCCTTGATACTAGTTCTATATAAGACTAGCTTTATATATATACTTTTCGTGAAAAGTTCGAAAAAACACTTTTTAGAGTCTTAGTATTAATATTTAACGTAATATAAGTTAAGCGAGCTCTCAGCCCTATAAGGAGTTTCAAAAAATTTTAAAATTTTATTAATAAGGTTATTATAAGTTGGTAAACGGTTAATAAACCGTTAATAAATCGTTAATAATAATTTTCAATATTGAGTAGTTAGCTATTTTCTTCGAACGATTAAATAACCGTTTTATAACTAGTACTAAAAAGATTAACGGTTTTGATACGTTTTAAGCGGTATATAAACGGTCTTTTACCCGTGAATATATCGTTCAAAACTTAATACCGTTAAAATACCGTAAGAAAACTAGATTGATACGGTTAAATAACGAGATAAAAACTTATTAGAAGGCCTATACTATATAGATATTTTATATCTAACTAATATACCTACCTATCTATAATATAATTAATAGTAGTATTTATAGTCTAACTCGCTCCTACGGAGCTTAACGTCTACTATATTATAATATACAATATATTATAACCTTTAAATAATAAGTAAACTTATTAGATAATAACTATTAATTATCGGGGTATATAGTATAAAATCTATTAAAAAGTTAGGACGAATAAGTTAAATTATAATTTATTATTTTTATAATTAATTAGGACTTTACTCGTTAACTAGCCCCTAGAATAATACCTATTTCTAAAAAGAATACTAATACTATATAAAGATTTACTATTATTAATAATAATCCTATTAATTATTTAAATATTATTTTTATTAAAATAGAGTCTATATTAATTTTATTAATATTAATAGTACTCTCTATTAACTCCTACCTCCCGATCCTACCTACCGGAGCTACCTCCGACTCCGACTTTATAAAGATTATTAGGAGTAACCTCCTTTTAAGCTTTAAAACGGTTTTTTAATTCCTAGATCTATTATTAATCTTTATAAATCCTATTTATCCTATTAATCCTAACGGTTTATTATTATAATTATACTAGGATTATTTAGAAAAGATTTATATCTAGTAGTAAACCGGTTATTTAGGGTATTAACTTTATTAGTTATATTATTTCCCTATAATTACTCGTTATTATTAGTCGTTCTTCTTCTAAGATAAATATATATATAATAATTATAAATCCCGCTATTAATAAGATAGTAAATCCTATATTTAAATTATATTAAATTTATCCTAACTCGTCTAGTCCTTATTTAGTCTTTTATTTTAACCTAGTTATTAAAGTCTATCGTCGGTTTATATATATATATTTATTTTATTTTATTTAATACTTTAGGGCTAATCCTACTATTTTTAATAATAATAGTAATTATAATAACGATTATTAAAACCCCGAAGACCCTTTATTAAAAGACTTTAATTTAGGAACTAATATTAAATTATTTAAATTATTGGATAATACTAAACTTTTTAATTTTAAAGTTAGAACTAGATTTAGGATATTTATAATATCCTTATCTTTATTATCCTTATATTTATTATTTAATTTATCTTTAACGTTATCGTCCCCTAAATTATTAGGTATATTTTTATTATAGTAGATATAATAACCTTATTAGTTTCTACCGGTAATTTCTCTTTTATATTAATTATTATTTTTAATACTCTAGAGTAGTATTTTAAATAATTTAAGAATATTATTAATTTATTTATCTTTAATAACCTCCGGCCGGAAAATCTAAACTCCGTAATTAATAAAAAAATATATATAATTATATAAAACCGACTCGGATATACCGGCCGTTAAAATATTAAAAATTTAACTTAATTAAATAAAATCCTAGATTAAATTATAAAAAACTCTAAGTTTAAAGACTCTAATATCTATACCGAGTTAATATATTAATTATATACTATATCCTTAGGTAGTAGTATTATTAAGGATATAACTAACTATATTAAATAATTTTTATAAACGGATATTATAATTATTAATTTTAAAGTATTATTTAAGTTATTTTAGATATATTTAATCTAGTTTTATTTTATAGAGTTAGGGGATCTCTATATTATATTCTAGATATTATATATATAATTTTATACTTTTTATAGTATTAATATATATACCTTTAAAGAGGTAATCCTAGTTATTATAAATAAAGAAAAACGAATATTTATATAAAAAACCCTAGTTATAATAGTTATAATTAAAGGTTAATTATTGGAATATAGGAGTACAGGACTACTTAGTAAATAGATACTTAGTAATACTTGATATTAGGGTCTTGTACGTATATTCGCTCTTATCCTCTATAGATAATTAATTAAGAAGTATTTCTACTTATTATAATTTAATAGGTTATAAGCCCGGGCTCTACGTATATATCCGCTACGTATTTACTATATTATTATAGTATTAATAGTAGTACTACGACGTTGTTCCGTTATTATAACTACGTTTAGGACGTACTAGATTACGCCCGTAAAAAAATTTTAAATAAGGGGCTTAATACCTAGAATATAATTCCGCCGGCCCCGCCTCTACTAGAAAGTAGTTAATCGCACTATATAGTATATACTAGAGAGTAGCTAAATCGTTTATAAAGAGTTTATATACCGCTAGAAAATAGTTAATAAGCGAATCGTTATTAAAGAGTAGTTAAAGAGTAGTTAAATCGTTTATAAAGAGCCTATATACCGCTAGAAAATAATTAATTACTATACTAGGGAGTGGCTAATCGCCGTAATCGGTTAATATTAATATACTTTATATATATCTTACTAAATACCTTAAGGGTAGTTATATATAATAGTTATTTATTATCGTTAATACCTCTATATAATTTATTATAATCGTTATTAGCGTACTATAACTTTAAGTTTATAAGGTCTTTTTAAAATCTAGAATAATTATAATTAATTACCGTTATAGCTCGTTTACCGCCTTAAAAAAATAAGTATTAATAACGTTAATAGCGTTAGTAGTTAAGAATAAATTTATAACTCCGTAGTCGGGGGAAAAATACTATAAACTATAATTATAGGTCGTAGTTATAACTATAACTCTTACTACTAAAGTAACTATTAAAGTTATTTATTTTTATTCTTTTATATAGAGTAATAGCGAGCTAAACCCTAAATATATTATTCTCTAAACTTCTAGCCTCGTCGTTTAGAACGATTACGATAGTAATAATTATTAAAATAGAAATAATAACCGTTTAGGCCTAAGCTACCTCGTTTTATAACTAAATATTAATATACTCTTTAAAAACTTTTAACCCGTATATTCTAACGGATCTAATATATAGTTAAGAAGATTTATATAAAAGTATACGACGATAAAAGGTACGACGATAAAGTATATAAATACCGTTATCGATTTAATTCGCTAGTTACCTTTAATTACTCTATAAATAAATTAGCGCTAAAACTACCTAATGATATTAAACTATTTAGCCTAACTCCTCGAATACCGTTATTATATTATAATACCTAAAAGTTATTTAAGTATTTAATAAAATCGAAAAATTTAGTTTTATAAAAGGTTTCGTCTAATAGAAGTAAAAGATACGTAATAATTTTAATATTATAAATTTATAGGAATACCTCGAAGATCCTTTTATTAAGGCTTTTAAACTAGACGTTAGTAAACCTAATTATATAGTCGAAGCTACGTATTAATAGTTTAGCGATAATAAGATAATTTATAATATCCTTCGTCGTACTATTAATCCGGTAATATACGTAAAGATTAAGACTAGAAAGATGACTCTATAAATTTAGATAATAATTATAAATAAATTTAAACCCCGTAGCTCCGGCTACCTATATACTACTCTAAATAAACTCGATTAATTTACTATTTTTTACTACAATAGCCCTAGTAATTACGCTAGTAAATTTCAGGCCGCTTATAACGAGCTTTACGGGTTTAATTATTTTAAATTTAATAATAACGTTATAATTTAATAGTTCTATCGTAATTTTAGTATTTAGTATTAACGGTACTACGAATTCTTCGCCGAAGACTATAATTTATTTAATACCGATAATATAATTAAGATATCCCTTAGCGTAGTAATCTCTCGCTTTTATAATACCCTATATCTTTAGGTTAATACCGTTAATACTAACTAACTCACTTTTATTATTCGTAATATTTAATAACGAGTTTAAGGGCCTAACTAGGAAGGAACTATTCGACTTTATTTATACTATACCGACTTCGTAAAATAAATTAGGTACTATACTACCTATAATAAACTATAATATAATAATCTCGGCCATAATAATTAGCGTAACCGTAGCCGCCGTAGTCGAGGTAGCCGCGGCGGTAGAGGCGGTAAAAGTAATAATAATACTATTAAGGATAATAATAATAATAAAAATAAAGATAAATCGCCCTATAAACGGGTTAAAGCCGATATTAAAGAAAATATAAATATATAGCGTTATTAAAATATACACGTATTTATATAAACGTCGCCTACGGTAAGGACGATTTAAATACAACGTTATCTATAGCGATATCATTAATCTAAGAGCCTATAGTTTCGGTTTCATAATTATATTCATTAACGATAAATATAAATATAATTATTACTACTTTATCCTTTATAAAATAAATATCTTCGGTATATTCCGTAGTTATAAAAGCGTTAAGGAATACGGAGACTATAGGATCTATTACCTCTATATAGATAAAGATCCTATATATACCGATAAGGTATTCGCCGACTACCGTTTCGAATATAGTATTATCTAGAGTTATTCTATCCCTAGTAACCCCTAAATAAATAGTATATTAAAGCGCGTCGGCTAAATCTTACTTAAGAGGGTATATAGTTTACTAGTTAATAACGGGCTCGATAATAAACTTATTTTAGAGTTTATTATTATAGCGAACTAGCTCCGAAACCGCTCTCCTATATCTACGATAAACGTTATACTCTATTAGGCCTCTACTAGTATACGCCCTAACTTATTATATCTACGTAATATCGGTTAAATAGGTATTTATTAGGAACGCTATATTATAGGGGAAAACTAGTATAAATTCATTAATCGTAGTAAAAAGAGTATATTTATCGGTTATAAAGGTAATTATTTCTACCGTATATTAATATTTACGGGTAAAGTACTTCGCTTTACCTAGATATAATAAACCGAAGAATATATTAATAATAGTAAACGGAGCGTAGTTATATTACTAGTTAATAAAATCTCGCTAATAGTCCCCCGTTAGGGGGGCGATATTATAATAAAACGAAAGAGCTCTTTAAACCTATACGAGTAATAAATTAACTCGGAATTTAATATCGATAATTATAGCGCTAGTTATAATAGAAGTAAAACTACTTAATCTAAATTAGTTAACGATATTATTCGGTCTTTACCGCTATTATAGCGATTAATTAAATATACGATATTATTAAGACTTAAGTTAAGATTACCTATACTAAATTTATAACTAGCGTAGTAGTTATAATAATTATATATAGACCTCAGCGACCTTAAATCGGAATTAACTCGCGTAAATATACTAGAAAATATAGATTCCGAATTTAATATAGAACCGGTTTAATATTTTTCTAGCTCCGGCGCTAATACGCCTATAACGCCGATAACTTTAAATAAGTATTTAGAGTTTCGTGAACCTACTTTATCCTCTAATTTATTAGTTTTATTTACGAGAGTTTTACCTACCGAGCCCTACGAGCCTAAAATATATAAAGAAACTATAACTAATACTTTTAATAAGATATACTAGTAACTCGGTATAAGTACCGAAATCGACTCTCTTTTAATAAACGATACCTAGATACTATCGAATCTACCCCGAAACCGAAAGGTACTTCGGGGTAAATAGGTCTATAAATTTAAATATAAAACCACTAGCGAAATTACTCGCTATAAGGCTCGCTAGGTAGTATATAGGTTTAAATAATAATATAAAATCAACTTTAATAAGACGTTTACTTTAATAGTCAAGTTTATAAATTATAAAGTACTATTCGTTATTATAACTATTTACGACCTAGAGTTTAAATAGATAAATATATAAACCACTTTCCTATATAGCCTAATTAATAATGAAATCTATATCGAATAATTTACTAGTTTCGACGATATTTTAGGCCGTATATACTTTTTAAAACGTACTTTATATAGGCTTAAATAATCCCCTCGAGTATAATATATTATCTTTACGACTTTCCTAGCCAAGCTAGGCTTTATAGCCTTAAATACTAATTTTAACGTATTCTTTAACTATAAAATATAATTAATAATTATATTATATATCGACGATATATTAATTACTGGCGCCGGTAAAAATATTATTATTTAATTAAAATAACGCCTAAGCGATAAATATAGAATAATTAATTTTAGCCCTATTACGTACTATCTTAATTTTAAAATATCGCGCGATCGCCTTAATCGTATATTATCTCTTAGTTAGGAAATATACCTAGAGCGGGTATTTAAAGATTATAAAATATATAATATTAAAGCTAAAGTTATAAGAGTCCCTATAAACCCTATAATCAAATTTATACCGGCCGATAAAGAATATTAAATTAAACTTACCTCTTTTACCGCCTACTAATTAGCCGTTAATTTATTAATATATATTATAATAAATACGCGGCCTAATATCGCTTACGCGGTATTAATAATAAATCGTTATACTTTTAACCCCGATAAATCCTATTAAACGGCTATAAAACGTATCTTCTATTATTTATATAATATATTATACCTAAAGTTAATCTTCTAGGGTTAACTCGCCCTATTAAAGGGTTATATTAATATTAATTAGGCGGGTAATTATAATATAAAGTATTCTACCTCTAATTATATATTTAATCTCGGTAGTACGATTATTAACTAATAGTCTAAGTGTTAACCGATTATTATATTATTATCCTATAAAGCCGAATACGCGGGCTAGACCTAGGTTACTAAAAAACTATCTAATTTAAAAGCCTATTTAAATAATTAATACTTATTACGCGTATACCCTATTCCGGTAGAGATTTAAACTAGTATATATTAATAGTACTCGCTACTATACTATTTATACTAGCCGTTTACTCCGCTCTACTAACCTACTTTATATTTATAATAATTATTTTCTATAATACCTAGGGTATTATAGCCCTGGCCAAAAACCCCTAGAATTATAACCGTATTAAATATATTATAATCTAGTACTATTTCTAGCGCGAAAAAATTATAGTAGGCGAAATCGAGTTTCGTTATATTCTAATAGCGGAGTAGATCGCTACCGGCCTAACTAAAACTCTTTTTAAAATTAAATTTAATACTTTTTATATAGCTTTAGGCCTGTAATAATTACCTCTTATAGATACTTATTAACGTTTTTATAAGAGTTTATTTACGCTCTTATAAGAGTTATTCTATATTTATAAATATAGAACGCGACTCTACGGGTTTATCCGGAGGCTCTACGGGCCTATCTAGAGGCTCTATAAACCTATCCGGAGGCTCTACGGGCTTATCCGAAGGCTCTACGGGCTACGTCTTAATAACCTAATTAATAATAAATATTAATATTTAAATTAATATTAATTAATAATTATAGTATCGAATATTATTAAACTTTTAGGGCCTTATCTAAGGCTCTTATAAAGTATACTCTCTAAATTTTAGCTAAATCGCGTCCGTATATATAACGGTATATCTTAATCCGCTTTAGGCACGTTTAGGCTATACGCGGCGACGATAATATCGCTTTATAATTTATTATTCTTATTTAACCCTCCTATAATCTTTATTAATAAATATATACGTCGCTAGAATATCCTTTAAATATCCGTTATAGTTATATATCGTTATACCCGTAGTATTTAACGTGGTCCCCGTAGTATCCTAGGCGGTCTTTATACCCTTAATAATCGATTCCCCGCAGAATCCTATAATATCCGACTATTTCTAATAATCTTCTCGTAGTATTTATATCGTTTATTAATACTCCGACCTAGTTACTATCTAAATTTGGCGTATATAAGTTAATTATTAAATAAAATTTTTAAAATACCGTATTTTATTAAAAAACGGAATTTTTACTCCCTTAACCTCTACCGACGTGGCTTAGCCTTATAACTTAGCCTCTACCGACGTATCTTAACCCTATAACTTGGCCCCTACCGATATATCTTAGCCCTATAACTTGGCCTCTACTAATTATAGTTTAGGCTTATAACTTACCCTCTATAAATTATAATTTTAGCCTCTATAGCCTATTATAACGACCCTAAAATAGGGGGAATACGGGGCTATTTTAGAGACTTCTTAATAAAGGATTTCGTTCGAGTAGGAGTATTAGAATATAGGAGTACAGGACTATTTAGTAAGTAGATACTTAGTAATATTTAGTATTAGGGTCTTATACGTATATTCGCTCTTATCCTCTATAGATAATCAATCAAGAAGTATTTCTACCTACTATAGTTCAATATTAATCTTAATAAAGAGGAAATAAACTTATTAAACCTCGCGAGATAAATAATTTTTATAAGAAATTTATTTAACTATAGTAGGTAGAAACACTTCTTGATTAATTATCTATAAAGAATAAAAGCGAATATATATATAAAACCCTAATACCAAATATTACTAAATATTTATTTACTAAATAGTTACTAAATAGTACTATACTCCTATATTCTAATACTCCTACTCGAACGAAATCCTCTATTAAGAAGTCTCTAAAATAGCCCTATATTCCCCCTATTTTAGGGTCGTTATAATGAGTTATAGAGGCTAAAACTATAATATATAAAGATTAAATTATAGGCTTAAGTCATAATTAATAGGGGCTAAGTTATAGGCCTAAGTTATAATTAGCGGGGGCTAAACTATAGGGCTAAATTACGTCGGTAAAGACTAAAAGAGAAAAAATTCCGTTTTTAAATAAAATATAGTATTTTAAAAATTCTATTTAATAATTAACCTATATACGCTAAATTTAAGTAGTAATTAGGTCGGAATATTAATAAACGATATAAATACTACTAGAAGATTATTAGAAATAATCGGATATTATAGAGTTCTGCGGGGAATCGATTATTAAGGGTATAAAGACCGCCTAGGATACTACGGGGACCACGTTAAATACTACGGGTATAACGATATATAAGTATAATAGATATTTAGGGGATATTCTAGCGACGTATATATTTATTAATAAAAGTTATAAGAGGGCTAAATAAAAACGATAAATTATTAAATAATTTTATCGTCGCCACGTATAACCTAAAAGTACCTAAAGCGATTTATAATATATTATTATATATACGGACGCGATTTAGCTGAAACTTAGAGAGTATATTTTATAAAAGCCTTAATTGAGGCCTTAAAAATTTAATAAAGTTTAATATAGTAAATATCATTTAGTATCGACTTAAATATTAATATTTATCGCTGGCTAGGTTATTAAAACCTAGGTTATAAAACCTCCGGATAAACCCGTAGAGTCGTACTTTAATATTTATGAATATAAAATAACTTTTATAAAAATATAAATAAACTCCTATAAAAAAGTTAATAAATATTAATAAAGTATAATTATTTTAGGTTTAGAGTTATATAAAAGATATTAAATTTAATTTTAGGAAGGGCTTTAGTTAGGCCGTTAATAATCTACTCCGTAATCGAAATATAACGGAACTCGATTTCGCCTACTATAACTTTTTCGCGCTAGAAATAATACTAGATCGTAATATATTTAATATAATTATAATTTTAGGGGTTCTTAACTAGGGCTATAATACCCTATTTATTATAAAAGATAATTATCATAAATATAAAATAGGCTAGTAGAGCGGAGTAAACGACTAGCGTAAATAATATAATAGCGAGTACTATTAATATATACTAGCTTAAATCTCTACCGGAATAGGGTATATATATAATAGATATTAATTATTTAAATAATCTTTTAAACTAGATAGTTTCTTTAGTAGCCTAGGTCTAGCCCGTATATTCGGCTTTATAGGATAATAATATAATAGTCGGTTAATATTTAAACTACTAGTTAATAATTATACTACCGAGATTAAATATATAATTAGAGGTAGAACGCCTTATATCGTAGTTACCCGCCTAATTAATATTAATATAACTCTTTAATAGGGCGAGTTAGCCCTAGAATATAAACTTTAAATATAGTATACCGCGTCGGTAATAAAATATATATTTAACTACGACCTAATAAATCTTATCGGGGTTAAAAGTATAACGGCTTATTATTAATACCGCGAAGGCGATATTAGGTCGTATACCTATTATTATATATATAAATAATCCGATAGCTAATTAATATATAATTAAAAAAGTAGGTTTAGCCTAGTAGCCTTTATCTATAAAAATAAATTTAATTATTAAATTTATTAGAACCCCTATAGCCTTAGCCTTAATATTCTATATATTATAATTCTTAAATACTCTTTCTAGGTAAGCCTCCTAGCTAAAGGATAATATACGATTAAAATAATCGCGCGCGACTTTAAGGCCTAAATAATAGGTAATAGGCTCGAGATTAATTATTTTATATTTATCACTTAACTATTATTTAAACTAAATAACAACGGCCTTCCTAATACTAGTAATTAATATATTATTAATATATAGGGTAATGATTAGCTAGGTACTATAATTAAAGAAAATATTAAAATCCGCGCTTAAGGGTATAAAACCTAGCTTAGCGAGAAAAATAATAAAAATAGTATATTATACTCGAGGGGATTACTTAAGCCTATATAGAGTATATTTTAATAAATATATATAACCTAAACTATTACTAAAACCGGTAGGTTATTCGACGTAGATTTTATCGTTATCGATCTCGCTATAAAGAAACGCAGTTTATACGTCTATTTATTCGAGCTCTAGGTCGAATACTATAGTAATAACGAATAATACTTTATAATTTATAGGCTTAACTATAGAGGTAAACGTTTTATTAAAATCGATTCCTTAATATTATTTAAAGCTATATATAATTTAACGGGCTTTATAGCGAGTTACCTCGCTAGTAATACTATATTTAAATTTATAAACTCATTTACCACGAAGGATTTTTTAATTATAAGGTAAGTTAACTAGTATCTAGATACTATTAATTGAAAATAAATTAATTTCGGCCTCTATACTAAATTACTAGTATATTTTATTTAAGGTATTAACTATAGCTTCTTTATATATTTTAGGCTCGTATAATTTATATAATAATACTTTAGCTAGTAGTACTATTAGGTCGGGGGAGAAAATAGGTTCGCGTAGCTCTAGATACCTATTAAATACCCTTATTAATATTACGGGCGAGGCGGAGGCGGGGGAATATTAAACCGGATTTATATTATTTAATAAATTAGAGCTCGAGGACTTTAATATTATTACTCGCGATAATATATCGTTTATAATTAGTAGTGGTTATAGCGCCTATAGGCTAGGGCTAAATATATTAACTCTTAATCTTAATAATCGTAGCGAGATAGCGCGTCTAATAAGTCGTTATAAGGGGGTTATAATAAACTTAGAGTTACTACCACTATACCCATAATCGTCGATATTTAATTCTATATTAATAGGAGGTTTATATAGGTTTAAGGTACTTTTATATCTTACTATAATATCGCCCCCTTAACGGGGAACTATTTTAGAGATCTTATTAACTAATAGTATCTATATTATAATATATGTATTTCTAATATAATAGTCCTCGGTTTATTAAACCTAGGTAAAGCGGAGTACTTTACCCGTAAATATTAATATTCGATTAAAATAATTACTTTTATACCTAACGAGGGCGCCTTTAATATTATATTAAATAAACTTCTATTAATTTTTACTTATAATATAGCGGTCCTAATATAGGCCGATTTAGTTAATATAAAATAAATACGATAAATTAGGACGTATTCTAGTAGAGTCTTTATAGGGCGTAATATCTATTATAGTAATAAAAGACCGATTTCGGAGCTAGTTTATAATCGAGATAAACTCTAGAATTAGTATTTTATTAAGGTCGTTATTATTTAGTAGGGTATATACCTTCTAAAGTAAAGCTTAATTAATATATTTTAATATACTATTTATTTAGAGGTTCCTAGGGATAGAGTAACTCTAAATAATATTATATTTATACCGATAATCGGCGAATACCTTATTAGCGTATATAAAATCCTTAACGGTATAGAGATAATAAATACGGTAGTCGCTATATTCTTTAACGGACCTATAGCTACGAAAGGCGCTAAATATACCTATTTTATTAAATATGAAATAGTAGTAGCTATATTTAAATTTATTATTAATATAAGTAATTATAAAGCCGAAGCTATAGGCCCTAAGATTAATAATATTACTATAAATAATATTATACTCGAAACGGCCCTTTCCTAGGCTACGTTTATACGAATAAATATATATCTTTATAACGCTATAGATCTTATAACCGTTATCGCCCTTAATCTTTAATAAGTCGATACCGTTAATTATTTTAAATAACCGTACTATATTATCTTTCTCTAAATAACCGAGTCTCTCGTATTATTAGGTTAGAGTTTTAGCGTTAATAGTGGCTAGTATTAACTACTATTAATTTATATATAGAATATAGAGGTTATAGTCCTATAGGACTATAGTAATTCCTTTAGATTTAATAGAGATCTTTCTAGAAATTAAATTTAGGGGGTAGCTAGCTCGTTAAAGTTTAATATAAAAAATAAAATTAAAACCGCTATTAGGAATATATATAATATTATTAACCTTAAGATACTATACGCCTTTATCGCCTATATATAATAACCGAATAACGTTATTATTATATAGCGTTAGGCCGCCCTTAAAGCCACTAATATTATCGGCGCCTTAAAGTTTATTATACTCTATAAAAATAGAGCGATCGTAATTAATATAGATAGTAGTACTAGTATCTAAGACCTAGAGTTTAGAAATATTAACTATAATACCTACGAGGGCGTAATAACGTTCTATATTTCCTAAATTAAAATTACCTTCGGTATTAGACCTCTAGCGCTTATTTAATTTATCGGATTTATCGTTTTTACTCTTATTATTTTAGCTTTTATTATTATCGTTATTATTTTTAATAGTAGCGTTATTATTACCTTTACCGCCGTCTTTACCGCGGCTACCTCGACCGCGCCGGCTACGGTCGCGCTAGTTATTATAACTAAGATTATTATACTAGGGTTTACTATAAATAGTATAGTATCGTACCCGCCTAATAAAGTTAGTGTAGTAGAGGTACGATCGAATAGTTCCTTCCTAATTAGGTCCTTACCTTATCGAGGCTACGCGAGTATACAAGTAATAGTTAATATATTTTTAATAGTAATTTTAGACTAGTTGAATTATAATAGTTATTTTAAATTAATTATCTCTTAGTTATTTAATGAAATATATTATAAGTTACGCCGAATAGTCTTACCGCTATAAGTTTGCTTGAATAGATATTTTTAACTTATTCAATTTCACTATTAGGTTAATTATTACGTCCGTGGTTATTAACTTTTAGTTAATAGACTATTAACTTAACTTTACCCTTTGGCTAAGGTTTGGATTTAAATATTAATATAGGGAATTACGTTTAATTTATAATTAAAAATCTGTTACTTAAATAATAATAGTTATTTAATATATTAGGAAAGCTAGTTAAGATTAAGAGTAGATTTAATCTAGAGAAAACTATCTTTTAATTAACTATTAGTAGTTTACGCTAAAAGAATTAAAAGATCTTGAATAGAGTTATATTAATCTTTTACTCTCGACGCTGTAAGGGAATTTATAGTAAATCCTACTCTACTTCTAAACGTGTACTAGTAATAGTTATATTATTTTACTTATTATCTAGAGACGAAGAAATAACGATAAAGATAATGGACTATATTATAATAAAGGAAACGTTATTAGGATAAAGAATATAAGTTATTAAACGTTATTATTAAAAAGAGTATAAATACTTGAAACTATTAGGAGAAAGAATATAAGTATTTAAATATAATTAGGAGAAAGAATATAAATCTTATAACCTACCTAAAAGACGAGCGTAATCTTCGTATTAATATTATACTTTATAACGGGGCGAGTATTATATATAGAAATACCGTATATAGATAATAAGAATAACTATCTTTAGCGTTAGTAGGATCATAAAGTATTTAGCTAGCTATAAATATATCTCTATTTATAACTCCGCCTCTTATTATAGAGCTTAACGCGAATAATAAACGTCGATATAGGAGATTTTATAACGACGTATTTATCGTCCTAAGGGAGTATTTTCTACGAAAGTATCGGTTAAGGAAATCGTATTTAAGGTATTTAAGAGAATTAATAAAATTAATCGCGTTTATAAAAGGAAGAAATTAATAAGCGCTCGTTTTAAACTTTCGGGATTAATTACTTATATATAAAAATTATGAATTTTAAATACTAGTATAATAGGTTAACGCCTAGCTAGACGTACCTATTAATAGAAACTCGATAAGAGAGGGGGAAACTAGGTACTTTATAAAGTATTAAGATTAATAAATATCTATTTTAAAACGTTAAGAAGCTAGGTAACGGCCGAAAAAGAATAAAATAATTAATATAGTAATTAAAATAAGGGAGAGAAAGATATATTATAGTAAATATAAATCGGTATTATATAGTTATTTCTTATTCCTACGACTGTGCCTTAGTAATAGGCTCGTGATTATAAATAACACTATTATATATTTATCTTTTACTTTGGCCTAAAATTTAGGAATATAGTTCCTTCTTACTAGGCTCTTTAATTTCTTAGTATATCCGCCTCCCTTTTTTACTCTTACTTTTATTATACTTATAGGAATTCGATAAATTATAGTCGCTGATAGTAAACTATTATTTGGAGATTATAGAAGCTAGTATAGTTAGTAGTATAAGGCCAAAGAACGAGCCTAGGGTAGTTAGAGATCTTGGCTTTTAAAAGCTTCGATAATATATAGTATTAATACTAAATAGATTAATACGTATTCTATATATTATATTTGATTATTAGATAGTTATTATCCCTAGCCCCGTAGGTTATAAAGAAACTTCAGTGTTTATATATTAAATAACCATTTTTTTCTATACTCCGCTAGCCTATCTAGTTATTAGGTTATATATATCTATACGAGTTCTATATAATACCTCTTTCGAGAATTTTTCCCTATTATAGTCTACTACCTTACGATAGCTAGATTTAATAGAGTTTAAAGAGCTTCCCTCTAATCTCCTCTTTTAATATAATACCCTATCCGTTATTATATATATTTAGGTATCGCTAAATTTAGAGGCTAGGATTAAGATTAATAGGATTATACTTTAAATATAAAATGAATTATCGCTTAATAATAGACCTTTCTAGTTATAATATAATAGTATAATTAAGGAGAAAATACTTTAGTATAAATATAATACTAGGATATTAGGCCGATACTAAAAGATATACTAAAGTAATTTTCTTTAGTGTTAAGGCTCTACGAATTTAGAATTAGGGCTCTACGGCGCTACCCGTAAAACTTAGTACCCCTAGACTCTCGCTAAGTATGGATTTTCGTTAAATATTAATATCGCTTATATAGGCTATATTATAATTTTGGTTCTATAGCTAGATAAATAAAAAACGCGAAGTCGAGGATTAATATATAGCTACGTCTACTAGGCCGAGCTATATAAATTAAATATCGTACTTTTAATATAAAAGTAGAATTAGCCCTCCCCGCTTTAACCTCTTTCTATTATTATCCCGTAAGACCCGATTAATATATAAGATATAGTACTTCTTCTAATCGATACGAGGGAGTTTAATAATTTACTCTTCGTCCGATATCTAAAGTAATAACGTCTATAGAATATTATTAAGCTTACGTTCCTTAAAGTCTTTTATAAAGGTAACGCGGGCGAAGAGTCTAGACTTCCCCCTAGTAAACTTATATAGAAATACTTTATTAAATCGAGCGAGTTGGGTATCCTTAATACCGTTACGAGTTAGCTATATATTATTAGATCGGAGGCCGATAAAGTCGCTTATTTTAAAAATGATTCGATATTCTAAGACCCTATAACGTAGATAGATTAATATAAATAACGGTATACTTTTGGCTAGAGAATAAGAAATACGAGCTAAAGAAAGACTAAAGTAGAAGTTATAAAAACATAAACTATATAAATATGAATTATAAAACTAATAAGTTATTAATATTATAAACGCTAAAACTATAAATTATAAAAGCCTTATTTATATAGATACTACTAGCGAGAGAAGGAATTAGAAGAGTTTTATTTAATAAACGATTTATTATATATTAGGATATTTATAACGTATTTATCGGTAAACGCTAGCTTCTAGCACTACTATAGACTATAATTACGAAGGAGAGTTATACTCGGTTCACCGTAATCTATTTTATATACCTCTTAAAGTATAGTATAGAAGGGATTAATAAAAGTTAATCGACCTAGCTATAGAGGTTATTATAATTCGTCGCGAATATAAAACCGATCCAAGTATAATAAGGCGATAGGATTCTCGTATCCCTTTTCTCTAGGTATTATAAATCGCGAGTCGTCGTACTCTTCTTCCTACTTTTTAGAGTACGGTAGTAGGGTATCTAATAATACCGGATATTTATAATTAATTTTAAGTATTATCGAGGTAATATCTAGTTCTATATAGTTGAAAGATCTAGCTAGGATAAATTTAATAGTTTAATTCATAACTTCCTTACTTATAAATACTTTAGTAATATCGCGATAGTTAATATATAAGATATCCGCCTTAAACCGTCAGAACAAATTAGTAAAGTAATCGAATTAATTTTAATAAAGTATAAACCTATATTTATCTTCGCCCGAAAATATAACTAGGTTATTTAGTATAGTATACTTATATACGATATCCTCGAAATATAGCCTAGTATAAATATTAGGCCGGCTTATAAAGCTGCGATATATACGAGCTTTTTTCGATATCTTACCTCCTATCTTAAATATCTCTTTTAAGGCGTTATACTCGCTCTTTTCTAACTATCGTAGCTAGTTATACTCGTAGCTAGTACCAGTCTCTAAAACGTCGTCCTTATCGATAATTAAGGCCGTATAAGAAGATATTAATACTTCGCCTTTTTTGAAATCTAATAACGATATTAACGCTACGTATTAAAATAATCTTTAAAAGGCTTTCCGAGCTTTAACGACGTATATATATAATTATTCTTTATCGTCTACTATTATACCTAGAGAGAGTATCCTTATATTCGAATAAACCATTAACGTATAGTAGTAGACGATATAATTAATAGTACGGAGTTTATAAGCGGGAACTATCGTCTCTTTAATAGTCTTAATAAATAATAACTAAATCTACTTACTTTACAGCTAGGTACGGAGTAAAATTAAAATAATAATTAATAGTCGGGCAGATTCCTGTATATAATAACTTTATAAATATTTTATAGGTAATTATAAACGACCCTAACTAAGTAGAAACGGGAAATATCTAAATTTAGTCGTATATATAGTCTTACCTTTATTAGTTAAAATAATATCGACTAGGTAATATTATATTTACTTAGTAATACTAGCGAACTTAGAATATATTATATCTATTAGCCGAGATCTAATAATATCTAATATAAGTAAGATATTAATTAAAGGTATTTATTCTACCGCTATACCTAGTTCTTTTAAGTATATAATTCCGCGAGATAAATTACCTACCCGAATACACTCGCGGATAATTATATAATAATAACGCGTATTTAAAATCGTATTAAAGGTAAGGTCTTCTTTTTATATTTTCGTAACTAGGTATTTACCGTACCCACGATTAAATAATATATTACTAAATCCCGAATTCTCTTACTATTATTTTATATTACCGATATAGGCTAGGGTAAATATATAAAGCTATATTTAAATACCGTTAATATTTATAACCGTTCTCTTCTCTAGTATAGATAGGCTAGGTTCTAAAACCTTAATTATATCCTTAAATTTTACTATATACGGCCCTAGATATAATAGTAAAATATTAATATAGTGTTTTCGTTCGCGCTAAAATATCCCCGCTATAGTTATATAGATCCTAAGAATCGATCTATATATATTACGAAATAGGTTAAATGTATTAATAAAATTTAATAATAGTATCGAGATATAAATACCCTTAGATAGCTAAATAAAATATTAGCGTCTATATATTATTAATTCTAAATACCCCCTATGGGCTAGCGATAATTATAGTACGTATATTAATTTATCCCTATAATTATAGATATTACGTATAATGAATCGCTTAGTATATTTAGCTAATTAACTCTTCTCTATAAAATCTGGGCCTTAGTATTTATAATCGAAGTAGATATTCTTTTCGAGCGATATTACTTAGTCTTAGTAGAGTCTTTCAAATATTTTATCTAGTAGGAAGTACTCCTTACTTCTAATACTAGAAATTATTAAATAATCGTTATTCTCGAAGTTAAATTTAGAGATACTAATTAAGGGATTTACTATAAATTAAATCACGCCCTTTTCGGTATTTTAACTAGTATAGTCTTTCTTAACCGCGAAGATACGATTAAGATACCTAAATTAAGAGTTATAATAATTATATTTCTCTTTATTATAAATATAATAAACGTAATTTAAGGGGAAAATAATAGTCGAATAATTACTAGTTATAGTATATTTACCGTAAAAAGCTTTAATCGAGTACGCCTATATAAAAGAGTGAAATAATTTAGATAGTGTATTTATAAAATACGCTATATCTTTATATACCTTAACTACGATAGTATCTAATAATAGAGTAGTTTTAAATAAATCTATAGGATTAAAAAAATAAAGATCTTCTATAGACGGTTTATTTATATCTTAAGCTTATAGCTCTTAAGTTAGTAGATACTCCGCGTCGACGGCTAACTCCTATTTCCGTAGCTAGATCCGGGGTAGTTACTTAATAATATACTTTTTAATAATAGAAACTATGCGTGGTAGCTCTTTTAGATATTAAATATTATTAATAAGCGCGAAAACTTCGAGGAGACTTTAATAATTATATCTTATAATCCTTAATACTTAGTACTATAGGCTAAATACTATACTAAAGTTATTTAGCCTAAACTTTACTCTTTTATATAGTACCTCCTTAGAGAGATTAATAATAGAGGGGCGATACGATAATAGAAGTATATTATTATTCGGTAGTAGAGCTAGTTTATCGAAGTTATCGATAAAGTCTTAGATAAGTAGTTCGGGTAATAGTAAGACTTCTAGTATCTCTAGGGGTATAGGTTAATTATTAATATTATCTTAATAATTAAGAAATTTATATATAGGGTCGAATTTATCTATATTATTAATAAAATCGAATAAAGAATTAGTAATATAGATAGTATCCTAAAAAGTTAGCGGAGTTAATTATATCTATACTTTTAAACTTACCTATTAGCTTAATTTTATAATATTATCGAGAATCTTAAGATACTCGGAGGTTATATCCTAATTTAAGAATACTAAGGATTATTCTTCGCCGAGTATTAATTACTTTAATAGATTATCGAAACCCTACTCGGAACGCGCTCTCTTAGAACTTTTCGTAATTCGGAACTATCGAGGGTCTATATTAGCGGATGGCTTCTTATAATCTTATAGTTATTAAGGCTAAAGGACGAGTATACGAGGTATAATAAAAAGAGTAGTTGGAATTACGTTTAGGGCTTGGAATTTAGCTTTCTAAAAAATACTTTATAATATTAAATATTAGTATCTAGTGGATATACTATAAATTATATAAAAGTATTATACCGCGAGATAATTACTACTTATCGTAATACTACCGTCCGAAAGGAAATAGCCTTTATATATCGCTTAAGTTATACTTCTCTAGCTTCTCTAGCTTCTTTAACTTCTCTAGTAAAGTACTTTATAGAGTCGTATTCCTATGGATTTTTTACCTCTATATTTAAATACTTATATCCCGTTATCTTTTATAGAACTAGAGGGGCTACCCTCCTCTATATTTATTTTATATAACTTAATATATAGTATTAGGGTCGGAGGGATAGTAGAGAATATTAACTTCGGTATCTACTACTAGGGTTATAATACTTATAATATAATACTAGTTAATAATCACTCGAGGATCGATAGGTAATATTTCTAAATATAATATAAAAGTATAAGTCCTAGGAACGGCGTTATAGATAATATATATTTATTAAATAGATATTCGATCTTATAGCCGGTAATAGAGAAAAATACTAAATTCGGTAGGGCTAATTAGTCTTATAGGGTTAAGACTAGTTTCGAGTTCCCCGCCTAAAATCCCCGCCGTTCCTTTCTCTAAGGTATTAAATAAGGCCTTTAACCTATACTAGATTTATTAATTATTTTTATATAATTATAGTAAAATAGAATAAGCCCTCGAAGAAAGGTATATAAAGCTAGCCTAGAAACTAGCCTAAACTAGCTATTCTACGTTATATTAAGCCTTTACTAGATTCCTAGCCTATTAAAAAGCGAAAGATACTAGATAAAACGTTAATATTTAATTTATATTTATCTCGATAACGTAGTATTAACGGAGCTAGGAGTCGCTTTAGGTCTAGAGGAGGAGGCTTAAAGACGAATAAAACCGTAAACTTTCTTTATCTATAATTCCCTATATAGGATACTCTATATCTATTTAATATTAATCCGTATTCTAGAGTTTTAGGACCGTAAAAGATAATAAGGTAAATAACTTAAATATTAATAAAACTAAGGTTAGACTATAATAATTAAGTAGTAATAATAAAGTGGAGAATCCCGTATATAATAACGGGTTAGACTAGGATAGTTAAAATTAAGATAAGAATTAAAACGGGGCCGAAGATAAAGAAATCGATAATAACTATAACTCGGAATTAGATAGGGTATTATAGGCGGCGGTTATTATAAAAGTATTTAATTTAAAATCGAAATCTAGGACGGCCTAGTATATAAGGGAAAAACGAGTTAATAGTATAGTTATAAGAATTGAAAATAGAAGTTTTAAATACTCTATAAATATTAAAGCTAGTCTAGTAGATCTTTAAAAAATTTAATACTTAGAGATACTTCACCGATTTAATATTTAACCGTATAAACGGTTAATTAAATAAATATAGGGCGATAATCTAGGTATTAAAGAATAGGAATAGATAATCTCTATATCTTAGTTATTATAGAATACTTTAAATTAGAAGTCGAGGTCGGTGAATTCTATAATTATAAGTTACTCTTTATTTATCCTTATTAATCGTTAACGCCTCTAAGGATAAAGTTAAAGAGTAGATCGAGAAGGATATAATAGGGTTAATTAAATTATATTATAATATTAAGATATTAGTTAATATCTTTAGAGCCTACTACTCTCCGTCTAATTTTAACTACGTCTTTAACTTCGCGAGGTAATATACGGATATTTTAGAGACTAATAAAGATAGGTATTAGTATTTCTATTTTAAATATTTATATTCTTTCGAATTATCTAGTAATTATCGCTAACTGTACTATTAGCCGTTTTCACGATATTTACGGTAAAGGTTAAGTTATATATCGACTAGAAGGCCGATCCGAATATATTTATTAAATCGCCTTATACTCGAGATAAATTACTACTCTAGTTTAATAAAATAGCGAAGTCACCGAAATACTAGTATAATCCTACGAAGCTGGTACGCGTTACGCCTAGAGGCCGCCGTCGTAGTAAGGATACTGGCGACTTAATTCTAGATCCGGACGAGGATAAAGAATATTTCTTCGCTGGTACGTTATTATTATCTTTACCGCCTCGTATAAAAGTATAGTTAACCTAAAGGTTAAAGGCGCGTCGCTAACTATACTTTATAAATTATATAGTATTATAATTTTAGTCCGTGGGAGCCTTTAGAGCCTTCGCTTCTAGATATACTTCGGACGATATAATTTATATAATTTAGAGAGTAGATAATACCCTTTTAGTATATATATAATTCTGGGCTTTAATAATTATTCTTAATTTCTATATATCTAGGATTTGCTCTTATATCTAGGGGAGGCCTTTTATACTTTTTCTTATAATTTATATATTATACCCTATATAGTAAATCGGAGTAATTTTATTTAGTTCCTATTATTATCTACTACCTACTATTAATGATAATATAGCGCTAATATATAGAACCGAGGTATAGTACTAGAGGAGAGTACTAGATTATATTATCGATAATATAGTACGGAAATCTAATAACGATTCTTACTATAAATAAAGTTGTACTACGTTAGATAGAGTATTTAAATTATAGTACTTAAATCCTAAGCCTAAGACTACGTTATATTTAGATAATAACGAAGTCGGTGATCCTAAAGACTAGGGTATTAAATATATAGCGCTCGCCGAAGATGGAGTGCTATATACTACTAATAATATATTACTAACGACGCACTAATAACGTACTACAAAATATTTACTATCTACGATTAATAATATACGGCTAAAGACTTACGGCTAAAAATCTACCTAATACTAATAGTATTCTTTTAGTACCGTACTACTAGTATAATATTCCTAACCTAATACTCTTGATATAGTATTCTCGAGATTATACTCCTGATATCGCTAATACTAAAGACGTATTCTTGAAAATTATACTGCTGAAACCCATTCTACTAAAAACTATACTATTAATACTAAAATGTATTCTTGAAAACTATACGGCTGAAATCTATGTACTTTATTAAGGTAAAAATGACCCACCTATTAATAATCTATTAATAGTCTATTAACTACTAACGTATTATAACTATAAGTTAATCTTTATAGTCGCAGAAGCACTATTAGTAGGACAAAAATAATATATTAATAATCTACTCACTATATATTTATAATAGATTCATATAGGCCTAACTTATCGTTTTCCTTAACTACTTTTTACTAATTAATAGAGAATTCAATTATAGTTACCGGGTATAAAGGCGACCCTAAGGTAAATACACTATAATATTAAAGTATATATAGTAAATACTAGTTAATTATAGCTAATACTACTAGCCTATAAGTATAGTATATTACGGAAGCGAGAGATCGCTATATTTAGGGTAGTTTCAATAATACTATCGGTATTAAATAGGTCGTGGTCTTCAGCGAATATTTTGTAATAATACTAATAATTAAAATTAAGGTTATAGTAGAACTACTAGATTATAAAGTTATTATTAAACTTAAAGTAATTAAAATTATAGAATTTATTATAGGCCTCCTAAAACTTACTAGTATAATCGCTAGGACTATCGTATTAACTAGTAATAAATTAATTAAGTTTAATTAATACCTTATATAAATAGCCGGAGTTACGAGGTTTAAATTCGTTTATAATAATCGTCTAGGTCATAATAGCGACCTTATCGTTCTTAATTTTAGCGTAGGTTATAAAGGCGATAATACGACGGAGGATATTATAAATTATCTTATTATCGGTGAATTATTAATATATAGTATCGATATTATAGTTAGGTTTACCTACGTCTAGTTCTAGAATTATAATAAATAAATCTTCGAAGTATTCCTATAAATTTATTATATTAAAGTTATTACGTATATCCTACTTTTATTTAACGAAGCCTTCTATTAAATTTAAGGTTTCGATTTTAATAAATACCGAAATAACCTTTACGAATACCGATATATTAACGGTAACCTAGATATAAGGCCGAATAACTTAATATTATTAAATGGTTTTAATATTAATTTAGAGTAACTAAAGCTAGCTAGGGAGTCGAATTAATAATAATATATATATATTATATTAACGTCTCTTTTATCGTCGTATATATATACTTTATTATAAAGGTAGTCGACTATTTATTTAATTTACCGAAAGGTACGGAGCTAGAGTCTTTAAAGAGTATATTACTATTTAATAATTAAATAAAGAGGTTTAATCTTAAGTTACTCTAGATTTTATTTTCGTTTTAGTAGTCGTTATTATTATAATTATTTTAAACGACGAGGCTAAAAGCTTAGAGGATAATATATTTAAAATTTAACTCGCTATTACTTTATATAAAAGAATAAGAGTAAATAACTTTAATAACTACTTTAGTAATAAGAGTTATAATCGTAACTATAATTTATAGTTATAGTTTATAGTGTTTTTCTCCCCGACTACGGAGTTATAAGTCTATTCTTGACTACTAATACTATTAACGCCATTAACGCTTATTTTTCAAGGCGGTAAACGAGTTATAACGGTAATTAATTACGATTATTCTAGGTTTTAAAAAGACTTTATAAACTTAAAGTTATAGTATACTAATAAGGATTATAATAAATTATATAGAGGTATTAACGATAATAAATAATTATTATATATAGCTACCCCTAAGGTATTTATTAAAGTATATATAAAGTACGCTAATATTAGCCGATTACGGCGATTAACTTTTTCTTAGTATAGTAATTAACTACTTTCTAGTAGCGTACTTCGTTTATTAACTATTTTCTAGCGGTATATAAACTCTTTATAAACGATTTAGCTACTCTCTAGCCTATATTATATAGTGCGATTAACTACTTTCTAGTAGTTATATACGGTCTTCGGGCTATTCCTTAGTAGAGGCGGGGCCGACGGAATTATATTCTAAATACTAAGGCCCTTATTTGAAAATTTCTTACGGGCGCAATCTGGTGCGTCCTAAACGTAGTTATAATAACGCGATAATATAATAACGCCGTGTTACTACCATTGATACCATAATAATATAACGAGTATATAGCGGATATATATATAGAGCCCGGGCTCATAACCTATTAAATATAAAATAGATAGAAATACTTCTTAATTAATTATCTATAGAGAATAAGAGCGAATATATATATAAGACCTTAATACTAAGTATTACTAAGTATCTGTTTACTAAATAGTTACTAAGTAGTCCTACACTCCTATATTCTAATGACGCTAGTTATTATAGCCGAGATTATTATATTATAGTTTATTATAGGTAGTATAATACCTAACTCGTTTTACGAAGTCGGTATAATATAAATAAAATCGAATAATTCCTTTTTAATTAAACCCTTAAACTCGCTATTAAATATTATAAATAATAAAAGCGAGTTAGCTAGTATTAACGGTACTAGCCTAGAAGTATAGGGTATTATAAAAGCGAGAGATTACTA
>JAABUS010001825.1_pt1 | contig 43648 bp, 8 predicted proteins | sample 5560161 | NCBI WGS metagenome assembly JAABUS01 (sample SAMN10711885, study PRJNA513376) | rock metagenome | isolation source: Antarctica rocks | place: Antarctica: Victoria Land, Trio Nunatak nord | collected 2016-01-04
ACGATTTATAAATAAAAACTCTAAGAAAATATTTATATCTAAAAAAATATATAATTAATAATTTAAGTTTATATATAATAATATAATAAGAATTAATAAGTCGAATTAAAATTTAAATCTATAATAAATATAGTTTAATAATAAGAGTTTATATATTTATATAATCTATAGAATATTATTATATAAAAGTACCTCGGGAAAGACTATATTATCGGTATATAAACTAGTATAGGGGAGAAATAAAATTATAAACCTCTATATATCTCTTATATAGGAGAGTACGATATAAAGTTATTTATAACTAAAATAAGATATTTCTAGGTCGATATTTATAACGGATAATAACTAACCTTACGATTTATTAATATTTATTACGAAATAAAGCCGAATAGGGAATTATTTACGTATAAGTATCTAAAGATAATTACCCTCTTTACTAGTTAATTTAACCCGAGGGATTAACCGGATCCTACTATTCTAGGCTCTACCGAGAATACGGCCCTCGATATAATCTCTATATAACCGGGTAATAATTAACCGCGTACCGTTATATATCCCTTCCTACGGATATAGGTTCTATAATAATATAATTAAAGCGCCGACCTTAAGCGATAATTAAAATTAAGAGAACCTAGAAAACTTTAAAGTTTATAAAAACTCCGTATTTAATTCGTTTATCTCGGCTCCCTCGTTATATAAAGTAGAATTATAGGACGAAAAAACTCGCGTAAACCCGTATATATCCTTAAGGATCTATTAATTAAATACTTTTATTATATTATTTCGAGGGTATAAGATCGCCCGACTTTAAAAAAAATTTAAATTAATATAGGCCCGGGTAAACTTATACGGGGGGAAGACCTAATTAATAAATCCCTATATACTTTCGAAAATATTCGTAATAACCGGTAGTAATAATATTGAATTATATAACCTCGGATTATATAATATATAACTAATCTAATCCGTAAAAGCCACGTTATCTTAACCGACGTAGATTTATATATTCCGACGTAATTATAATATAGTTAGGGAGGGCTAGATCTAGGAGCTACGGATATTAATATTAATTTATATAATATAATTTCCTTAAGGGACGATTAATATAGTTTATATAAAATTCTTATCTAAAATTATTAGAATCCCGTTAAAGAGCTACTCGTTATTATAGATATTATATAATATCGTATTAACCGCCGAGAAATTATTTTTATACTATATAGGAACTTTATTCTAGATAATTAACGCGGTATAATATAATAACGTAATAAAATCGGATTATAAAGGAATCGTATAGGTCGAAGTCTATATATATATAATTAAAATTTTAAAACGGGAATAGGAAGTCCTCCTACTTAATAATAATATAGTTATAATACCCGTAGACACTATATATAGAATAACCTTACCGCGCGCGCGAAAATAATAATATAAATATTCGTATAAAAAGGTCTTCCCTATTTTAATAAGACTATATAAAAAGAAATAAAGATCCGTAAAGGACGCGGATATAACTATAGTAATAGTATTAAATATATAATATTATTTAGTATTTAGTTACGCTACCTTCTATTTTTATAATATAGTTTTATAATTATAATTATAATCTAACTCGGCCGTAAAAAGGCCGGATTAAATATTATCGGCCTAGGATAAAGATAATATAGGAAGGGTAAAGAATATAAAGGATAAATTATAAATATATAACGTGTTATTAATTAGAAAAAACTTATAATCTAGATACGGATCGATAAAATTAAGAAGTATAAACGGAAATTACGGGATATAATAAGGTAAATTATTATAAATATTAATACGGAAATATTTTTATAATATAAGCGGATCTATAATACCCCTATATAATAATATAGTTACGAAAAGACTACGTAATAATATATTAATAGAAAACTAAATAACTTTTTAAAAGTAGTTAACCTATTCGCCGTCGTCTTCTAATAATTATAACTCGATATAGATAGCGCGGAAAGAAGGGTAAAACTAGTCGTTAATTATATAAAAATCGTCGAAACTACGCGGTTTACGGATAATTATAAATAAAAGGTATATATAGTATTTCTCGCCCTATATAGGATTATATTAATATATACGGCTAATAATACGATCTTTTTTATATAATATCTATCGACGCTCGCCCCGTTTATTATAGTAGACGTAGTACTCTAGGAAGTCCTAGTATAGGAAGTAATAACTATTTATATATTTATTATTATACCGTAAAAAATAAGTTAGGGTATTATCGGTAATATTAAATAAAATTTATATCCGTATAAGATCCTCGCGATCCGTATCGGAAAATTAGATCGGCGCCTACCTTAATTTATAGATAATAAGGCGCGTTATAGGAGGATTCTTATAATAATTATAAAACTCGAATAATTACTACGCCGCCTATATAAAGCCGATATAGCGACCGTTAAAATACCGTATAACCTCGTCTTTATTATTCTAGAGTTATAATATTATCCGATCGTTACCTTTATATATATATTTATAAATATACTTAATAGTTATAATAAACGCGTATACTTTAATATTAATATACGCGTTATATTTACGAGTTAGGTACGGATTATATAGAACTATCTAATTATTATTTATCTAAATATCTTATCTATATACGTATTTTACCTAGACGCGCGGATTATAACACCGGCGGTAAATAGAATAATTATTATCTTATATAGCGATATCTTTCTAGAATACTTTAAGAAATTTCTTTCTATAAATACGGCGACTCTTTTTATTCTTTATATAGAGTATAGTTAAATTAATAACCCTATAAAGCCTATAGGTTATTTATATCTTAATAATAATATATAAATTACCGTTAGGATCTATCGCGGGATAAAATAACTCCGTATAAATTAAATTATTAATACGGAATCGTTTTAAGAAAATATTATCTCGGTATAGAAATAAAAAGATATATATATACGGAAGACCCCGTTTCTAATATTTAATTATATATATAATTCTATTATACCGACCGTATTAATTTTTAAGGTTTTAAAAAAGGGCCTTCGTCTTCGCGTAAAAGACCCGTATAATAATTTCTATATACTCTAGTATAGTTTATTTAAAGAATATACTCTCGGTAATTTTAGGCTAGCTAGGGTTTATAATAAATATAATAAATATAATAAATTTCTTAAAGTACCGTATAATAATTATAAAGTCCTAGTATAATTAATTTATATTCCGATTATTACCCGAGAAACTAGACGGGAGGATAATACGCCGATTTATTTTTTATAAATTTTTATAATCGCCGGTTAACGCGTCCGTAATATTATTATAAAAGTTAATACGAATAGTATTCTAATTATTATAATAGAAATTTAAAATAGTTTAATCGATAACGGAAAAGTTATTAATAATATACTATTAAAATAAATATATATTTTTTAATAAAGAATTATACTACCCGGTACGCTAAAATAAATAGTATTATAATTATATATAGTAGGAGTACCGCGTAATAATACGAGTATTATAATCGTTATAAAGCCGTAAAGTCTAATACTAACCCAAGTTACCGTACGGAAAGAATAATATATAATAAAGAGAAAAATATATAGTATTCGTATAATAAATATAATAAAAGCGCGGCTCTTTACCCGTAACGGTATATTCGGTTATTATAATATCGCGGTATCTAGGGGTATCGTACTCGTTTAATATAAATACTATAACCTCGTTAACGGTGGGTAGATTAATATAACGGCGGTCGGAATCTTACTTTATAACTAATTATATATAAGGGTTTAGAATAACCCGTATAATATCGGTTTTCGATCGGGTAACCTCGATCTACTCCCTTATAAACTAGTATATAATAATAAAGAGATTCGAGTAGTTTTATAATATAACGGCGAGCCTTTCTAGAAAGTATTATTATAAAGCCGGGTTTTATATTAAATATATAATAATAACTTAAATAAAATCTACGAAATATAATTAAATAAAAGAAGGGAGGCCGCCGGTAATTATATATAAAGAACTTTATAAATAATAGAGCTCGCCGTAGATAATAAATAATTAAATACCGGCTTAATTAATAAGCCGGCTATCTACGTTATATATATAAAAAATAAATACTAATATAATATTATACCCACGGATATTAATTAGGAAATATTTAGATTCGGGGGTAATACCTTTAAATAAACTCTTAAGAAATAATAACGGCTTTAGAAAGAGATCTAAAATATCGTTACCTTTTAAATAATATATAATAAAATAGTACGGACCGAGTTTCTTTTCTATAGCCTAATATAAGGCTCGATAATAAATATATTATTCCGATATAATATTTAAATAGTAAATCTCGGTAGTAAAATTCGATATTAAGCCGCGTAGACCGGTATAAAGACCCGTAGGAGCGAGTAGAAATAAGGATAAAGACGGTATAAAAGGAGTAAATAGATATATAAAAGAAGGAGACGGATATATAAAGGGAGGAGACGTAAAGGGAGGAAATATAGAAGAAATAAAACGGCGGGTAAATAATAATCTAGGAATAAATTATATCCGATTAATAATAAATATAGTCTAGGAAGAGCTCTATAAACGCGTAGGGTTTTAAATAAAGATTATATCGAGGTATAAAATAATAATATAAGCGCGTTTTAACTATTTAATAAAAGTAGAGGCGACGATATTTAAATTAATCTTTTATAAAAAACGCCTAGTAGTTCTCTTCTAGGGATAAATTAATATATATATTATATATAAATTAAGAAGGGATTAATACCTAGATACGATATCGGGTATAGAGGGATAATAAATATAAAGCGTTAAAGCCTTTAAATTTAGAAATAGGATATATATATATATATTTAATATAGATTCGTTAAGATATAGAGTAATAATATAATAAATAGTACGGATAATTAAAGAAGGTATATAAGAATATAGAAAGATATAAAAATATATATAGGAACTATATAGAAGTGTATATTTTATTATATTTTCATTATAATTTATTTAGGGAGTAGAAAAATCGGGAAATAATTATATAAAAAACTATCTTAATAATATATTATAGTTAATCGTTCCTAGCGGCTAGGCGGAAAAGTTTAAAGTATTCCAATATAATATAGATATATAGGGCTATATAGGAGTAGTAATAAAGTATATATATATATATATTTAACTATATATAGGGCCATATAGGAGTAGTAATAAAATATATATATATATATATATAGATTATATATAGGGGTATATATAATTTATTCTTATTTTTATAAACTATATATAACTAGTATTAAGAGGCTAGTCTAGATTAAATATAAGATTTAATATTTCTTGACCGCTTTCTTAAATTATCCTAATCTTTATACTACTTAATAGAGGATATATACGCGTATATATAACTATATATAAAGGTATATATAAACTATATAGGAGTAGTAATAAGGTATATATAGGCGTATATATAAACTATATAAAAGTAGTATTAAAGTATATATACACGTATATATAAACTATATAAAAGTAGTAATACGGTATATATACACGTATATATAGGCTATATAGGAGTAGTAATAAAGTATATATACGCGTATATATAAACCATATATAGGGGCAGTAATAGGGTATATATATATATATATATAACTATATATAGGGCCACATGGGAGTAGTAATAAAGTATATATATATATATATATAAGCTATATATAGGGGTATATATAGACTATATAAAAGTAGTAATAAGATATATATACACGTATATATAACTATATATAGGGTTATATAGGAGTAGTAATAGAGTATATATAGAGTAGCCCTATAGAGAGAGTAGGGAGGAAGGGAATAATAAATAATTCTTTTCTTTCTCTAGTAGTCTCTACTCCTTCCCTTCCGCTCCCTTCTCTACTAGAAGGGAAGGGAGCGGGGGTTATTTCTTTCTCTTCTCTTCTCTATTCCGTAGCGTAGTTTATAGTATAGAATAAAATATTATATTTATACCCTTAACCCTAACTATCGACTATTTAATAATTTAATTAATATATATTATAATAATATATACTTTACCCGGTAATTACTTTAACTAGCGATAAAGTAGTATTATAAAATTTTAAATTATTTTTAATAACGAACTACTATAAAATTAAATTAATTTATATTTTAGAGTTAATTAAAGTAATAAATTATTTAATTTTATTTTACAGAGTAATCTAATCCTTAGAAAGAATAAAAGAGTATATTTTTATTAATTATTTTTCTTACTCTTCTTCCGAGGCGTAAATTAGATTTAATTATTTTTTATTAATACCGCGTCGACGTATATAACTAGTTTATTTAGGTCGGGATATTTAAATTTAATATAACTTTCTATTTTATAATAATAATAAATAATTTTATTATACGAAGAATTAATAGTATTAATTTTATATTTATTACTCTTCTCCTTTAAATATACCTATTTAATACTATCGCCGGTATTAAATTTAGTAATTCGGGTTATTATAAATTTTCCTTTATTAAAGTTTTTTAATTAGGAACCCGAATTAGAATTAGAGCCGCCTATTAATTATATATACTTTAAATTCTTTTTTTATATAATAACCTAGGTAAGAATTTCTTCTCTTTAAATAAATATACTACCGGTATTAAAAATCTTATTTTTAAACTTAGATTTAAACTTAATGAAAAAGAAATTTACTCTATACTCCTCTAAAAATAAAAGTAATTAAATCTTTATTTCTTTAAAATAAGTCTTAAATAACGATATATTTTAATAAAACTATTATTTAATTTCCTCCTACTTTTTATAAATAAGAAACCGGCGGTTAATTAAATTCGTTATTAAATTAAAAAAGAAACTTCTTAAAAAAGCTAAACGTAATACTAGTTAAACTATATAAATTATAATATTTATACTACTACGTTAAAGGGTTACTTTTTAACGAGTTTATATAATATATAATCCTTAAATAATCGGTAGTAAAATATTTAGGACTAATTAAAAATTTAATATTTACGTCGCGGAATTAACGTAAATATTCACCTTCGCTCGTATCTTTATAAGAACGTATTTTATTAAGGCGCAGTATTTTCGCCTTAATAAAAATATCTCTATTAAGTATAATTAAACTTATTACTATTCCATTAATAGATATAATAATTAGGGACCTTTATTATAAATAATAAATTCCGTTAATACTCCGTTAACGGGCGTAGCAATAATAGGATTATATAATTCCAAATTTTAGATTTATAATACCCCTAACTTTTATTATTATTTAAGGCGACGGTTTTCTTTTTTAATAATTTTAAATTATATATTTAAAATCTCTTCGGGGGTAGTAATACTTTCGAATTCATTATTATCTTTATAATAAGAGTTATCGGAGGGGGTTTAATTAATATTATTATTATTAAATCCTTCTAAATATCTCGAGGTTAAATTTAATATTATAATAATAATAGGCCTTTTCTTTAAAAAGATTTAAAAAATTAAAATTATAATATTTAAAGCCGCTAGCGCAGAGTTAATAACTTAATAATAATATAAAAAATATAAAATAGTTACGGGGTTTATTATTAAATAATTCTTAAATTTTAAATTTAATAATAAAACTAATCTCTAAGGATTCTAATAAAACGGGGGAATATTAACTCGATATAGAATTATTAAAAATTAGAACTCCGCGATATTAAAGCTAGAACCCCGTATCGATAAATAATAATATTATAGAGGTAGCGGAGTATAAATATATATAATATACTAGCGCCTTTAACGGGGCGTAGGTATATATAATATATTACTATTTTATAAATATTCTATTAAAAGACCCGTCTATTTATAATAATATAGTATTTATAATAACCTATTTCTATACCCCTCTTTATAATTTTACGGAGTTATTATTCTTTATTATTCGTAAACTACTTTTATATTATTTTATATAATTTTAAACTATCCCTTAATACGATATAATAAATAATTAAATTTATTAAAGAGATTTCTTTTACTTTCTTTACTCCTATATTTTTATAAATCTAGATTAATTATAATAATTATAGTGGGGCTTTATTATCGGGAATAACTTCTTTTAAAATAATTCATTTATCTTTTATTTAATTTATAAAGATTTCGAGATTCTTTATATAATTAATCTAGTAATATTATACTCGTCTTTTAATAAGGAATAAGACCTCTAGATTTAATATTATCGTTTCGTATAAAACTATATTATTATATATTATAAAAAGAGTTTTTTATCTTTTCTCTTCCTTCTTAAAGTAAAGAATATATATATATATACTTTTAAACTAATATCTATAAATTAATATATTATTATATATAGTAAATTTATAAAAATAAATATTATAGACGGTAAATTTATAGTTTATATAGATAGAAATAATTCTATTCTAATATTATATTTTTAAAATATCGTTATTCTTTTTTATTTTCTTTTTTAAATTTTTAATATTATCTCTAGGACACTTTAATTTAATAAATTATTAGAATTTAATTCTTCCTCGCTCTCTTTATTTATTAATAATTTCTTTAAAAGATTATTTTCCTCGCTCTTTTTATCGCTTTTACTATTGTTATTTATTTCCGGTTTTAAAATTTCTAGGATAATTTTTATTTCTAAATATTCGGTTTTTTTAATCTCGTAAAGTTTAATAAATTTTATCGACTCTCTTTTCTCGATATCCTTAATAGTAATAAGGCCCTTTATAATATTTATCTTTATATTAATTATATAAAACTATAGAAAACTAAATAGAATAATAAAACTAGGATTATTCCGTAAAGATATAAAAATTTATTATTTTCTCTCGATACTTATTATATTAATTTAGAAACGGGTTAAGTTTTTAATAATATTTTTTTACCCGCTAGCGACTATTATTAAAATATATTATTTATTCCCTAGGAACTATATTAAGAGTTTTAATAATTTTATATTATCGACTAGTAAAAGTATAACGACTATTATATTTAAATTTTAATTTAATCCAATTTTATATAACTCGATTAATATTCTTAATTCTCTTTTTTTTTTATAATATAAAGGACTACCTATATTATAGACTTTAATATAAAAATCTCTTTTATCTCTTTATATAGGATAATTACTTTAAGTTTTCCTACTTTCCTAATTATAATAATATTTATTATATTAATTAATTATATTAAAGTAATAGTAGTAGGGTTATCTTCCGTAATTTCTATTATTATAATTTTCTTTCGAGGTTTCTTTAATATTTATTTTAATCTCTATAACTCCCTTTTAAAATAGAAGGAAACCTATATTATATATAAAAATAAAAGCGAGACTATTATATCTAATAATAATTTATTAATATCTAGTTAAGATTTATTTAGAAGATTTTTTATAATTAATAATTCTTTCTTTATATTTTTATTTTCTTAATCGGTATCCTCTTTTTTCTTTCTTTAATAGGGGCTTCTTATATTTATAATTATAGAGTCTCTTCTATAAATTCTTCTATTATTCGTCTCTTCTTTAACGACTTAATATTATATATTATTATTATTTATAGAGTAGTTTTCTTTAGTATTACTATAGCTAATCTAATAGTATTATATAATATTATCGTATTATATTCTCGGTAGACTTTATTATATTAAGGAACTTCTATTTCGTACGAATTTATAATATTTACTACTTTATTATATTACTATCCCTCGACTTAATAGGGAACTATAATATAATATATTAAAATAATCGAATTAATTCGTCTAATTTTCTTAATTACTTTTTTATTAAGTTTTTTACTTAGTTCTAGATTCCTATATATTAGTATTTTAAGAAAAGTATAAGAATTATTCTCGTTCTCCCGTCTTTTCTTCTATTCTTTATACTCTACGGTTTCTTTCTAAATATTTTATAAACTTATTTAATATAGTATTATTCTTCTCTTAATAATTGAGTATTTATATATTCTATAACCTTATAATTAATAATTCCGTATAGTATATAAAGTAGTAGGCTACGGTATTTCTATTATTCCTACTTTTTTAGTCTACTCGTATATAGATTAAAAAATATCGTACGGTTATACGAATTTATAGAACGTTAAGATAAGTAGTTATCTTTATTAAAAATAATTAAATACTTCTAGTTATAACTATAATTACTTTTAGTTAATAGATTTTCTCTGCGAGAATTTTATAGACTATAGTTTAATTTTTCTTTATATATCTTTAAGGATATAATAACTAAAGTTTAGAATTCCTAGATTATATATAATACTTCGTATAAAGCTAGCGAATATATTCTACGCTTTTCTAGATAAACGTAGGCTTTATTTAATATTATTAGTTTATTTAATTTAATATTTACTAGCCTTAAGCGAGTAACTATTATCTCTTAAATATTCTTATTACGATTACGACATATTAACTTTATTAATATTATTAAGAGAGTTTATAATATATCTTTATTTACTTTTATTATTTACTTTTAGAAGTCTTTATAATTATTTATTTTAACTCTTTCTTATATAGATATTACTATCTCGTTTATTATTAATAGAATTTCTATTAAACCTTATACTTTCTTAAATATACTATATAATAATCTTTTTAACTTTATTTTATATTCTATTATATAAATATATAATTTACTATCCTTAAGACTTATAATCTATTTATTAATTATATTATATAATATTATTAACTCTAGCGGTATTATTTTCTTTAATTTATTATTATCTTTATTCCTTATATTAATTACCTTTAATAGTCGAGTAATTCTTATATAATATACTTTAAACTCTTTATTTATATTTTATTTTAAGTATTTAATCTTATTTAAGGAGTTTTTTTTAATTTTAAAATTACGAATTTCGCCTAGAAACTCCTCTTCTAAGAGTACGATAATAATATCAAGGGACGGGATTAATATCTGGAGGTTTATTAAACTAACGGCTAGGTTTATTAAATTATGACGTAACTATAGTATAGGAGTAGGCCAAGATAAAAGATAAAGGACGAAAGTTAGGGTAGGGCCAGCTACTATCTAAATAAAAACTAGTGTATAAAGTATTTATTTATTTCTTATCCCGATTATATTAAGATAGAAATAAGGAAATTAATTTAGACCTAAATTAAATTTAAGATAAATTAAGTTAGGTTAAAGTAGGTAAAATTATATTATAATAATAACTCCCTCTTTAAGGTCGAGCTCCTATAAAATATATAAATAATTAATTCGATTAATTAAATTTCGTAACTCTAAATCTTATTTAAGGTTATAAAATAGTTAAAATAAAAATATATCGGAGTATTCGAGTTATTAATAATAACGGGTAAGAGATAGGACGGGGAATAAACGGCGGTATACGAATAAAGTTAAGCGTTAGCGTTATTATCTATAAATAATAACGACGGGACTAGGCTATAAAGTACTATTTATTTATATAATAATATAAAATATTAATCGAAGCCGATACGGAATAATAACCGAGGGGACGATAACGGATAAAGAATAAACTATAATATAAACGGGGGTTAACTTCTTAAAAATCGGACTAGGATAAAGATAATAGAGGTTCCTTATACTAGTACCTTTAAATAATATACGGTAATTCGTAGAGGCCGGCGGCGTTAGGATTCGAGATATAATACTTATTAATAAATTATTAATAACGGGTAAAGTAATAAAAGGGTTCCTATATAACGACGTAGCCTTTTTAATTAACGTAATATTTTAATAAAAATAGACTATAACGGCGATTATATTTAGAATTTAAGATACTATTAACGTACTACTCTCGTTAATTATCTTCGGTAATTATAAGTTTTTAAATAAACTAGATTTATTTAGGTAAAGAGTTATTAACTATTTATTATAATAAATTAACATAGGAGACGGGGTAAACTTTTATTAAATATAGAAAGTTTAACTAGACTATAAAAGAATTATCGAAAATTTTAAAGACTCGGAAAAGACCGATATTATAATCGTCGAGCTTAATTAAAGGGCGTATAGTATTTAGATTTTTAATATTTAGTTATATTTAGTCGTCTATTAAATATATTAAATATAGGCGCCTTCGTTAATTAACCGAGGATTTAAAGATAATTTAAGCGATAAATATCTTATCGCGGAGGTAGTTATTTAAAGTTTTTATTTATATTACGAACTTATCGGTAGCGATTAAATAAATATATATTTAGGCGGTAAAATCTTAAGGTAAAGACTCGATAAACTCGAAGTTAATATATAAATATTAATTATAATTAACTAAGAAAGGCGAGGCTAGAGTATTAAAAAAATCAGTATTATTATTAGAAAACTCCGCTCTAGGGAGCTATTTCACTTAATTATCCTATATATAATTAATATATATACGGAGGTAGTATTTTATTATAATATTAAATTACTCGGTTTAATTATCCGTCTAAAGATAGTACCCGGTAAATATATATTAATCGATTTTAAGGCGGTTATATAAGACCTCTTAAAACTCCGATATAAATTAAAATCCTTAATTTAAAATAAAGATATCTAGTAGTTTATAAAGCTTTTATACGTTTTAATAAAAAGTATTATAAACTTCGTTTACTTCTATCGACGTAGTTAATATTAAGTACTATATCTTAATTAAGCGGTCTACGAAAACTAGGATATACCGATAAATAATTCTTATAAAGGTATAAGGCGGTAGGGGACCTATATAATCTATCGAGATATCTCTTTAATATCGTTATAGGGGCGGTAATAAACGTAGTTATCTTTAAATATACTAGCGGGAAGGCTTAATTCTTCGGTATATATAATAATTCTTAATAAATCGCTAGATAATAGTATAAACGTTAGGCCATTAATAGGCCCGACTAATTAATTTATAATATTTAATATAATTTAGATAATTACCCGCGATATTATCGTAAACTAGCTAGATTAGACGAAGGCGTAGTTTACTAAAATTTAGAATATATCTCTTTCCTCGGAAGTAGAGAACTTTATATTTATCTTTATATTTAACGAGGGGAATTCCGCTATAATAACGCGTTCTAGAACGTAGTATTTCTAGGACTTTAAGGGCGAATTAATCGACTTAACTAATTATATCCTATAATTAATAAATCGGGGTATTATATAAGTCTTTATTTAAATTAATAAATTAGTCTTTATCTAGTTCGAGCTCGTAGGATATAAATAGGGTTTATAGTTCTAGATCGACGTCTATATCGGGGTTTATCGGGGTTATATAGATTAATACGGGGTATAACTAAAAGAATTAGATAAAAATCTTTAGATCTATTATTAATATAGTTAAAGTAACTAGGATTAAGACTAAGGTCGTTATATTTAACGATATATTATAAATATAGTCCTTAAAGACTTCTAGGGCTAGGTTTTTTCTTTTTAATATAATCTAGTATTAATATTAATATCTAGGATCTAATTTATCCCCCTCTTTAGGGAGGTCTCTTAATCGATATATTAATATATTAAGTTTATTACCTTTTTTATTAGGCCGGTAAATAATCTTATAATTAAAACGAGATAAAAACTCGCTTTATTTTATTTAACGGCGAGATAATACCTTAAATAAAATAAAATATTTAAGAGTTTTATAATTCGATATTACCTCGATAAAGAGAGTAGATCTCTTTAGTTTAAGGCGTTATTCCTTAAATACGCGGACGATTATTATAAACTCTTTATTATAGATCTTATAATTATATTTAATAAGGTTATACTTCTTTAAAAAGTAAATAATAGGACGAAGGATATTTTAATCGTCGTACTAGGATAGAACCCCCCTAGATATATAATTAGACGTATTTATTTCTATTATAATTTTACGGTTAAGGTCGAAATAGATTAGGATAATATCGGAGGTAAAAGCCTTCTTTAAAATATTAAAAATTGTTTAATATCGAGTACTCTACTCGAAGACGGTATCTTTTTTAATTAGGGTTATAAATAATATAACGAGTTTACTAAACCTATAGATAAAACGCCGATAGAAGTTAATAAATCCTAGGAAACTTTAAACGTCCTTAATATTAACTAGCTATAATTAATTTAGAATAATATCGATTTTCTTTAAATCTATTTTAATCTCTTTAATAATAATAATTAATCCTAAATACGTAATTTCTTTAACGTAGAAATTATATTTAATAATATTTATTTAAAACCCCGCTTTACGGAGTTTCTAAAGGATATATTTAATATAGATTTTATACTCTTTCTTAATATCGCTATAAATTAAAATATCGTCGAGGTATATAATATAAGTTTTATCGAGAAATTTATAAAGAATATTATTAATATAATATTAGAATAAAGTAGAGTTATTATATAATCTAAATAATATAATAAGATATTCGAATAAGCCGAATCGGGTACGGAATATTATAAGTTCTTTATCGCCCTCCTTAACGCGGAGGCGATTAAAAATAAATATAATATCTAATTTAGAAAATACCTTAATACGATTTAATTAATTTAAAGTTTTTAAAATTAAGGGTAAAGAGTATTTATTTTTTATAATAATAATATTAAGCCCTCGGTAATTAATATAGAAATATAGACCTCCGTTAAGTTTCTTTATAAATAAAATAAAGAACGTGGTATAAAACCGACTAACTCGAATAAAATCTTTATTAAGATTTTTATCTAGGTAACGGCGGAGTTCTAGAATCTTATTATAATTTATATTATATAAATTAAACGACGGAGGTTATAACCCTTCTTTAAATTTAATAGTATAATTATATAACCGATACGGGGGTAAGATATTAACGTCTTTTCTCGAAAAAACGTCTAAGAATTTATAATACCGTATAAATAAGATCGTAGTTAGGTTAATATTCTTATTATCTCGGTAAATTTAAAACTTTTTTTAAATAACGGCGGTAACGAGGTAAAGCTCCCTATTTATTTTAAATATAACTCGGTTTTAAATTTAATCGTAAATATTTAACTTAAAGTTTTAATTAAGGTAGAGTTTAGGTTTATAATATTTAAATTCTTAACGAGGTTAAATATTTAGGGTCGAGATTTCTTTTAAAATACCTAAAAATCGATCGATTTTTATAAATAATAAACTAAACGCGGTTTATTTATTAAGTATAATAAACCGGGTAAATAATCGAGATCTTATCTCGTATATATTAAAAGTAATTAGGTACTAGGTTCGTTATTCGTAATACTAGGACTTAAAACGAAACGAGGCTAGGCTACGATACCTAATTTTAAATATCTTTCCTTATTTAATAATAATAATAATATAATTATACTCGTTATTATAACTAGTTCCTATAGGAATAAATAACTAGGATTAAAGCGGGGAAGACTCCTTTTAAATCTAGATTTATTATTAATAAACCTAGAACTAGGGTAACTCTTTTTAAGTTTTAAATTATTTTATATAAATACTAGGCTAGGTTAAAGACTAGGTTTACTTCTAGTAAATTTAGGACTAGGTTAATTTTTCTTAAATCGAGGTTTACTTTTTATAAATCTAGGATTAAGTATATTATTAATAAATTTAAAACTAAAATAACTTCTCTCGAATCGGAATTAATTATTTAATAATAATATTATCGTTTATAAATAATAACGGCTCTTTATATATTAGCGATTCCTTTTAAATCGGGGCTTATTCTATATAGGTATCGGATAAAACTAAGGACTAGGATTCTTAGGTCTAGAAACTTTTTTAGGGTATAAAAAAGAATTTATTTTCCGCGAAGATTTTTATAGGATTAAAGATATAGTTTCTTAAATAAAAACGTAAAACGAAGGTTAAGGAATTATTTAAGAAATCGGTAGTAACTCTATAATAGTAGAGGTATAATAGGTCGATTATAACGGGGTATTAATTAAACTTAATAATAAAGAAAATTATTCGTTCTTAATAATTATAAATATTTAAAATCGTTTCTATAATATAAATAATACGTTTTATAATAATAAGTATATTATTAAAGAGTCGGATAATATAAAAATAACGAAGAAAGCGAAGAGGTAAATATTAAATATATATAAAATTATAATCGATAAAAAGGTAGCCGGATATATTAGTATTAATTAAAACTTTAATTTAAATTCGGGACTAGTTATTCCGTAGTTAATAAAAAATAATTATATATTTATTACGAAAAGTAGGGTCGGTTTTAAAAAGTTATATAATAAATTTAAATAAAAACTTACTTAATAACGAAAATAAATTAAATAATATAGCCGATAGGTAAAAAAGTATATATAGGGTTCTAAATACCTATAATCTTAATACGCGACTTTATACCGGGATTATTTTTTTCCTATATTTAAAATAACTCCTTTTATAACGCTCTCGTCGTTATTAATAATAATTATAATACTAGATCGGAGGCTAGCTAGTTTAATTAGGTAGACTTTTATATTATATTTAAATAATTTATAATAAAAGTAAAGTCTTTATTTCTTATAAATAACTTTAATAACCGGGGTTCTCGTTAGTTTACCTTTAATAATAATTTAAGTAGAATCGAGATTTATTAACTCCTTAAATAAAAGAGTTAAGACTACGATAACGGGGATAAAAATATTTATTATAATAAAACGAGCTATAAAAGTAGAAGTTAATAAAGATATAATAAACCTTTTTAAAGTTTATCCTAATTTAATAAAACCGGTACTCTAATAAAATAGATAATACTTAATTTATTAGAGTTCTTAGTCGATTTCGGAGTATATATAAATATATTTATCGAAGGTATATAGCCGTTAATTATTAACTTTCCTTTAAGAGATAGAGGCCTATTAAATAATATAATTAATATTATATTTTATAATATTAATTAAGGATTCGTTCTTTATTCGAGAATATTTCTTTTTTTAAATAACGAGATTAAAATACTCATTAAAAGGTATAAAGCCTTATTTAAGTTCCTAGATATAATTCCGAGTATTCTTTTATTTAAACGGGTTATTATATACTTCCCGTAATTTTTTTCGTTAATTAATAAAGTTAATTAAAATATAAAGACCTTCTTTTTAATAACGGTTTATTAAATTAAAGGCCTTTTTATTAATAATTAATTTAAACTTTATATAAACGATTTTATCACTATCGATAGAGTAACGATTATAATTAATATATATCTATTATATTAACGTTTATTTTTAAATATCTAATTTATCTTAATCCCCTTTATATTCCGAGATATCTAGGAGCTTTTCGGATCTAGGAGGCGTTCGAGATCGTAAAAAAATAAATTATTAAGTATTTAAAGAGGAAGACGAGCGTAGGCCTATAATAATAGTATTATTAAGAGTATTCTTATCGAATACCTAAAGCGGGGGTTAAGGTATAATTTAGGCTATAATAAATACGACCTAGATTATTACTTAAACGATAATATAAATTAGAAATTATATATCTAGCGTAAAAAGAGAAAGAGGTATAGACGAGGATAAAATATTTAATAAAGAATTACTCTCGGCTTAAATATATAAATAATCGAAGATATTAAAGAAACTAATAAGGTTATTCTAAATTTCGGCGAGGAACTATTATACGCGGTCTTCGGGGTTAGGGTATTAATCCCTTATAATAATTATCCTAATATTAAAGAGTACTAGTTAAATAATTAGTCTTTTATAATATTAAGGGACGGGATTAATATCTAGAGATTTATTAAACTAATAACTAAGTTTATTAAATTATAGTTTAATTATAATATAGGAGTAGGCTAAAATAAAAGATAAAGGACGAAAACTAGAGTAAAGCCAGCTATTATCTAAATAAAAACTAATATACGAAGTATTTATTTATTTCTTATCCCGACTATATTAAAATAGAAATAAGGAAACTAGTTTAGACTTAAATTAAATTTAAAATAAATTAAACTAGGCTAAAGTAAATAAGGCCACACTATAATAAATAATCTCTTTATTATTTTTTATAACTTTTTTAATATTCTTATCGGAGAGGATTTTAGTTATTTTTAAAAATTTTAATATTTATTCAATAACTTTACCTTATAGCCTAGTATCAAATTTTATAAATTATTATAATAATATTAAATTCTTAGAGATTTCTTTTTTAAAAATATATAATTACCTTGATATATTATCTATACTATCGAATAAAGTTCGGGTTATTATTATAGATATTAATTAAATTATTTAAATTAGAATATATAGTAATATATTCCCCGATATTAGAGTTATAATAAATAACGAGGTCTCTTTTAATAAAGTAGTTAAAGTTACTAGTAAAATTATAATTAACGATATAGATATAGATATTAGTAATCTTTATAAATTATTAATAAAGAAGTCTAGGATAAATAACTTTCTCTATATAAAGAAATAATCTTCGAAAATTTTATAAAACTTAATTATATTATTTATAATAATAATAAGGTATTCAAACTTCGTTTTTAAAAACATTTTAAATATACAAAATAATATACGTAATTAATCTAATTATATTGTTTTAAAGAATAATAGTTAATAGATTCCGATTATTAAATTCTCTCTTAAATAAAGAAATAACTTTTTCGAAAATTAATAAAATTTTTATAGTATTATAAAATAATAGTAATAAAGTATTAAGATTTCTTTAATATTCGTTTTAAATATATAAAAGAATAGAGGAAATAATTCGATTTTATTTTTAAAATTATTTTTTATTTAATAGACTTTAAAGTTAGACTCTTTTTTAAAAAATAAAGAAATTTAAAATTGAATTAAAGTATAAAATATTACTTCTTAATCTCTAAAGTATAATAATTAATTAGACTAAATTAGGGCGTAAATTAATAAGAATTTTTAAAAAATTAAAACGAAAGATAGTCGCTTTAGATAATTCTTTTTAATAAATCTTTTAAGGTATTCTCTAGTATAATTTATAAATAGAATATTAATAATAAATAACTACCTATTCTTCCTATAATAGACGGTAACGATAACGTAGTATTAATTATAATATAAATATTATAAAGTAATAGGAAAGTAATACGTTTTTCTAGTAATTAATATTTTATTAAAAAAGTATCTCTATTTTCTTTAATAAATAGAAATTTAATTTTACGATAGAATAATAAAATAATATAATAACTAGTATTAAATATTATAAAACTCTTTCGTACGAATAGAAGTAATAGTCGGAAACTTTATTATTAATAAAGTATACTCTTAATTCTTATAGAGTAAATAAATCTTTTCGGAGTATAATTATTAATTTTAAAAAATTATTTTAAATCGTACCGTAGTCGCTAGAAAAGAAAGGATCTCGTTAATATAATATTATAATATTATTTAATATATATAGAATAAGTTGATTAATTACTGGTAGCTATTTATAGGCTAGTTATATATGATATCTAGGATACTAGAATAATAACAAATAAATAGCGGAGAAAAGCATGCCGCCCAGGCACTAATTACATAAGGATTCTCCACCAATGGGATATTTCCCCTCTTGACACACAGCTCTGGTACTCGTACATGGAAACCCCATCCAAGCAGGGCATCCCAAAGCCAGCGAAACAATGCGCCCATAGTATCCTTCCCAAGCACAAGTATGCCCTTCCATAATCTCAGTGCGTGATAGAAGGCGCCTCCCCAAGGAATTCGCTATTGTCTCCTTGCACAAGATTCTCAAACATCCACAATCCCACATCATCCCTACTAACCGTATACCCAACCGCGGGCTTCTTATCCGTGCCCACCCTCAATTTGCTTCCACCCTCAGCTTTGCCGTTCATAAGGAGGGTTGGCCTGACGATCACAAAATTGCCGATAGCGCTCTCCGTGCTCTGTGCCTCCTTCACAATCGCAGCTTCCATCCGCCTCTTATCCTCGTGCGGATTCTTCAACAGCCAATGATACAGTGGCATGAGCAGAAAGGGTACGTCTCGTGGACCGGTTGTGGTGATACCGGTGGAGGAGATGGCGATTAAGATTTTCTTGGATGGGTTGAGGGAGTGGACGGCGGAGATGATGTTGGTGATTGCATTGGTGCAGAGGGCATTTACCTCACGGATAGCGAAGATGCCGATGCCGGATATGATAATGTCGGCTGGTCTGCCGTTGAGGGAGAGTGGGCTTTTTGCATTTTCGACCTTCAGCACGTCGCCGGCGGATATTGTGAGGTGCGTGGACATGGTGGATTGGGGAACGCCGCGCGCGAGTAGCATTTGGGTGAGTTTGAAGGGCGTGCGTGCTACTGTGATAGGGTTAGCTGTGGGGTTGGTGTTGGTCAGGAAGGGCGACGGACGTGCTGTGCAGTCGAAGCCGGCTTTGAGGCATTCGACGACGCATGCGAGGGTGCAGCGGCCTGTTGCGCCGTAGAAGGCGATGAGGGGTTTGAGTGATGCTATTGTGTGCTTGTGGTTGGAAATTTTCATGTGGCGTGGTTGTATAGCTGAATTTGTTTGATACAGCTGCAGCCTTAATCTGTTTAACGATCAGGTAATTTGAATGTTGTTGACCCTTGCTGCTGAATGATACTGTTCCGTTAGGGGCCAGGTAATGACACTTTATAGCCATTGCCCGGGCTCCTGAGAACTCTAGGCATCGGTTGCGGTGCTGTCTTCGGGGTCATGGTTGCTGTTGGCCTCTGAAAGGTTGACGAAATAAGGAGAGATATGAGATATTGAGGTTCGTTGGCGTCCAAGTGGTAGAATTGAGGCTGTACTTACTCGGGGACGGGTGTGCATTGGGAAGTGGGTCGGACGAAAGTCATACCACCTTGGCAGTGATTTCAAGCTACCTCGGTAGGGCAGGGGAAGTGCCCGTGAGGTAGCCCCTAGCGTAGGGTAAGGTAAGGTAAGTTACTTTACCTTAAAGTACTATACACGCCATACTCGTAGACTGCGGCGGGAGCATCGTCATACCAAGCACGGCAATGGCGTCTGGGCACTTTCAATCGTGGAGAGCCTCATTTCTTTCAAAGTTTCTAGAACATGTCAACACGAGTACAGTCACCAGGATAAATGCAATCATGCAGAGTGTGAGTGATTAAAGGGCGACCGCGGTATATGCAGGTTTGATCTTCGGCAATGGTTGGCGCAAGGGGACGCCTGCATCTCAACATCGACGGCAATTGGCTGCGATCTACTTATCGCGAGAGGTTCTTGGCATTTCCCCGCAGATAATGAATACATCCGTTAATACAAACTTTGATCTTCCTTCCTTTCTCTTCTCCTACATTGCTGTCCTGCAATATTCACAAAGCATTGCGTGACCGTCCAACATGTCTTACAACAGCGACAAGATGCTCGACGACTCCCGCGGTGGAGACCCTCGCTATGAGACACCAGAGATCGAAAGGATGTCTGCGGGGCGATATGCCGCAACGAGATTCTCTACGCTCAAGCCGCCGATGAACAAGGCGCCCAATCCATTCAAGCTGCTGGCTATGCTCAACTTCCAGCAATGGATGTTTTTCCTTGTCGCTTTCCTGGCCTGGTCTTGGGATGCTTTCGACTTCTTCACTGTCTCGCTTACCGTCACCGAATTGGCGAAGGAGTTTGGCAAGGAGAATTCTCAGATCACTTGGGGTATTACGTTGGTGCTGATGTTTAGGTCTGTGGGTAGTGTGATTTTTGGTGAGCCTTCCCATCGCCCAATGCCAGCCAACATGCTAACATCCGAACCAGGTATCGCAGCAGATCGCTATGGCCGTAAATGGCCCTTCATCGTCAACAACATTCTCTTCATCGTCCTCGAACTTGGTACCGGCTTCTGCCAAACCTACCGCCAATTCCTCGCCTGCCGCGCTCTCTTCGGCATCGCAATGGTTCGTACTTTTCGGAGTCTTCTTTCCTGCGTTGTCCCATGTCTTGGGTCGCAAGACAAGTCTCGGGGGTCAACTCCTACCCTAGTCACAAGGAGTAATGCTGATGCCGACATCTGCGCAGGGCGGTCTATACGGAAACGCCGCAGCAACAGCACTAGAAGATTGTCCAGAAGCAGCACGAGGTCTCATATCCGGGATGTTACAACAAGGCTACGCATTTGGCTACCTCCTCGCCGCAGCATTCGCTCGCGGCCTGGTAGACACCACATCCCACGGCTGGCGCCCCCTTTTCTGGTTCGGAGCCTGCCCACCCGTCCTCATCATCCTCTTCCGCCTATGCCTGCCGGAGACGGCTTCATACAGAGAGCGAGATGCAGTACGCAAAGCCAACGGTAGCGTGGCCAGCACATTCATCTCCGAAGGCCGCGTTGCGCTTAAAAAACACTGGCTCCTTTTCGTCTACCTCGTCCTCCTAATGGCCGGTTTCAATTTCATGTCGCACGGCTCTCAGGACTTGTACCCTTTGATGATCCGAAACGAATACGGCTTCTCCGCCGACGCGGTAACAGTCACGCAAGTCGTTGCCAACTTGGGCGCTATGACAGGCGGTACTGTCGTGGGCTACTCCTCTCAAATCTTCGGCCGTCGCTTCTCCATTATCGTAATCTCCATTGTAGGAGGGTTACTGCTCTATCCCTACACCTTCGTCGGCAGCAAAAAAATCATGGCCGCAGCCTTCTTCGAACAATTCTGCGTCCAAGGCGCCTGGGGCGTCATCCCCATCCACCTCATGGAGCTCTCACCCGGCTCCTTCCGTACTTTCGTCGTCGGCACATCATACCAACTCGGTAATCTTGTCTCCTCGGCCTCTTCAACAATCGAAAGCACAATCGGGGAGCGCTTCCCGTTGCCGCCGCTTGGCAAAACTAAGAGATATAATTACGGGAAGGTGATTTGCATCTTTATGGCCTGTGTGTTCGTGTATGTGATTATCTTGGCATTCGTGGGGCCGGAGAAATTAGGCCGTAGATTTGGGGTCGCGCATGATGAGGACTTGGCGGATGCGACTGGGCGGGAGGCTTTGACGGCGGGGGTGCATCGGAGGGAGGCGATGGGAAGGGATGTTGAGGAGGGGAGTAGTGATGGGGAGGTCAGGGAGGAGAAAGGGCAGGGTGTGACTAAGGCGGCGATGGCTTGAGGGGAGGGGATCGGCTGATGATACGGATGTGCTATTTACTTCATGGTGCTAGCATAAGCAAATCAAAATCGTTTACTACGCCTCAATGAGCTTTTTTACTACCATGACTTCCACAGTGCCTTCGCAGTGGCAGCTCACGCGAGCAAGAGAACAACAGGAGAGCACTTACCACAGTCTACTACCCATTCAGGAGCGTAACGCAACTCGACTCCGCATTTTGGTTTTGCTTCTTCGAAGCGTGACTTCTTGATAGCTGCAACACTTTGGGAGCCACCCAGCTTGAACGCATCTCCATCTCCTGGGATCTTAGCATCCTCGAGCTGGTGATGATGGATTATACACCGTACTTCCGGCAAAACTTCTTTCGTTCTTCATACCACAAGCTCCTCGACGGTATGACATCGGATCCGAATGTGGTAGTGGTATATCGATGAAGAGTAGAACGCTGAGATCTAGAGTTATACCTAGGTGGGAGGATAATCACAGCTGATGTTGAATCGTATCTGGACGGCGTTTTTCCACCCGAAGATTCCAATCCTATGATCCAAACCCCCTTATCCATCGCCCCTCTTGGTCCAAAATCATTTGAGCAATCTCTAAATAATGCGAATTGGCAAACGGTGAATCCAGATTCGATGCGTAGAAGTGCACAGCGCTTTTTGAACAAAGACAGAGTAAGATCCCTCGTTAAAGACTAGTCTATTCCACTTCATACTCCGACCATCGTGGTGGAGAAACGTGGATCCGATACCTAAAATCTATCTTATGTTGTGGCGCGTCCGGTTGAGGCAGTTCATGATGGGTAATATCAAAGTCCCCAACGACTTCGTCAAGCACATGCTCTTTTATTTCAGGCGCTTTGGATCTTCCTGTTGTCGTTCTCTAATTTGTTAGTCTAGGAGACGCCGCTTCTGTTTTTGGTTCTGAGAGATGAAGAACGTAAGGACTGTGAGAAGGACGGTGGTATTGACGGCTACGGGCACCACAACTTCTATTTGATTTCGAGAACTGTGGGTTCGGCTTGTGGGCTGTAGTGGTTTTGACTGCGTGAGGTCTGTTGTAAGGCTTTGCACTGTAACAACGGAGCTTGGGGCTCGTAGCACTCGACAACACTACCAAGGTTGTAGCTACCCCCAACAGAGTTGGTCCATCAAGCGTAGAGAGGGGGTATGGAGAAAGCGCAGTAGTAAGACTACTGTTCGTATAGCATTCCGATCTAGTTGTACCATAACAGTACCAGTTATTGTCATCGGACTTGCACCAATTCACTCGGTCGAAAGCGCCTTAACCTTCTGTAAGCCTAGGGGCTACGCATGAAACGAGCAGTACCGAGCGGAAGATTTCTTACATACTATTGCAAATGAGCGGGCGGTTATAAGAATTCTGGTTTGTGCATTTTTCTGTGCCAAGCAAAACGGGGCCTCTGCCGAACGATGGGATACCGGGAAACTTCTCCTTGATACTACTCATATGGCGTGATGTAACCATCAGTCGTGCTTTAGGGTCTTGAGTCAAGTCCTTTAGATGGGGGAGAAAGCCCGATCTTGCCCCACTGGAGTCAGAGCATTCGTCCGTAGCGTCAACGAAAATGTAAATCGGGGAGAAGGCTGAATTTCAGAGGCTAGCAACTTAGCAAGCTCGTGAATTGACGCCCGAGTTCGTTTCCCGAAGTGCTTTTGATAGAGTGTCATGAATGCTGCTGAAATCTTTGATATCTTCTGTACCATCCGTTGCAAAATCTTACCGATAAGGATAGTCGCAGTCTGGGCTTTTTTGTAATTATTGTACAATATGGCAACAACACCACCATCGTCCGAATTAATCTGATTTTGAACTTAATTGACGGCGATAGCTCTTAGCAGAGTCACTATAAGTTTCACTTGAAGTCTTGGTCGATCATAGTGGATAGCATACGTCAGGATAGTGTTACCAGCAACAGCTTGGAGGTAGTTAGAACCAAGTAGAAGCTTCCAATATCCTTCGCGGCGCCGACTTACGTATTCCGTGACACCACAATGTCCAATTGCCTTCATCACGCCAAGCCTTGACTTCATCTGTCTGGAATAGCCATTGTCCCATTCCTTCCTCACGCCTATCAAAAGTGTCACTTTGTTTTGAGATAAAATTGAGTGGGGATAGCCAGTTCACGACAGCCTGTTCTTTTTCGTCTTAAATGTTCTCGGCAACTCGCTTTGGATCAACACTCAGCTGTGCGACATGGTCCGATATACTGTGCACACCCGCACCCAATTCAGCGATATCATCTTCAATTGCCAGAGAAAGAGCACTAGATGCAAAGACCTCGTAAATTTCATATGCGCGCGCCGAAGAAACAGCAAAATTACAAAATGTCCTCCTGTAGCGCGAACCCTATTGTTGTCTTCAGTCGTTCAATCAGGTTGAGAGTATTTTCGATCTGACTTCTATGTAGAGTCGAAACATTATTTTTCGTAAAATTTGACACCCCTCCCGGGCAAAATTCTACAGTTAGCTCCACAATTCTTTCCCTGTATTGCTCTAAAAGATCACCAGGCCCTCCCAGTGAACTAAGGTTGATAATTCATGGATCTTGTGGACTGGCGGACTCGACCTTGTAGTTTAAGCTTATCAAGAGGCCTAGGAGAGCGGCTGCCTCTTGAATTGTCCTGCCACGGCCCTTCGGAGCGTTCTGCACATCGTTGAGATACTGAATGGTTTGAGTAAGGACAACGAGGAGCTGCGCGAGGGCGGCTGCCAGGCCTATTGCTGAAATAGGATCCATGTCGCTACAACAATTCGAGAAATTACACTAAACAGCTCGTTCCAGACAGTCTTGGAATCCTTGGTAAAGGGAGCGCAATGAAAGATATCATACTAGAGGACTGGTGAATTGGATGATAGCTTTGAGTAGAATATGACAGATGGAAGCAAAGTCTATATGCAATTTTGTTGAATGATGTTGTCCAAGCCTGGTGGCTTCGCCACTAAGGACCCAAGCCGGCCTTACCTGATTAGATACTAGCGTCGCAGAAGATAAGCATATCTGGACCCGTGACTTAATCCACCGATTACAGTCGAAGATCAATAATAGATCTATAATAAATTTCATTTCACAATTAAGTATCTTTAATTCGACTAGTAGCGAATTATATTTTCTAAAAAGGTTAGTATTGGAAGGAACAAACTTCGAGAGTAACTTCGAGGTCAAAGTACTAAATTTAAATAATCTATATTATAAAGATATAATATTAAGAAAAAATTCGACGGCTACTTTTATATAAATACTTCTATTTAGATACGGCGTTGAAAGTCTAGTCTAATTCTATATTAATTACTATATATATACGGATACCAAGCTACTAGGCCATCCGCTTATCCTGACCTCCAGAGTCTTGGCGCCAATGAAGGCACGTGACGCAGTACTTGGCGTTGAACGCGAAATACTTACGACCCTAAACCCACCGTAAATGTCATCCTGCTTCATATATCTCGACATCGGTAGTGAGACATTCAAGTCTTCACACATCGCCTTCCATTCACCATGCCACGTTGCTGTGGGCGTTCGTTCAATTCAAACGGCTACCAGAACCATCTTGATAACAGCGCCGCCCACGCAGACAACTACGAGTGCCAATGGTGCTACGACCAATTTCGCACTACAAGCGATCGTGCAGAGCATGAAGAAGATGTGCATTGGTATCATTGTGATGACTGTACCTTCATATTCGAGGATCGTGGCGCTCTCAAAGCGCACGTCGAAGCGGAGCACAGCTTGCCCTTCTGCTACGGATGTAATCGTTCCTTCAAAAACCTCAACAACTTGGACCAGGTGACTATGACGAATGCCCAATTGCTCAAGCCGTGTAATAATCTTAATCCTGTATAGCATCTCAAGTCCTCCGTTCATGTAGGCAAGAACGTCAAATGCCCTTGGTGCCCAGAGAAATTCACCAACCTTACCGGCGTGACCCTCCACCTCGAGTCGGGATCTTGCACATCGGGCATCAACCGTCAGAAGATCAATCAGTACTGTCGCGAAGTTGACCGCGACCACGTCTTCACGAAACTCCAGATTGAGTGGCACGGCGGCAGCCAGTCTCCCACTACTATCGCCACCGATGCAGCATGGGACGGCAATTGGTACCGCTGCTACTTCTGCGACAAAGGTTTCGCCCAGCTGCAAAGCCTTAATCAGCACCTTAGCAGCCCAGTGCATGAACAGAAAATCTACCATTGCCCACGGTGCAAGCGGGAGTACATCGCGCTCAGCGGGCTGGTCAACCATCTAGAAAGCGAGTCGTGCGGGAAATTCAGATTTGAAGGAAGGGTGTTTCAAGGGCTAGGAACCGTCGTGAATAGGCTGCAGATTACCCAGTAATAGCCAAGGGTGGCTTCCTTGTCATCTAAAGGTGGCGAAGCACTTTATGAGATCGTTCTTAAGATGTTCTAGGAGCATGAATCTCTCCGTACTTCTTCTAGACGTGCTCCTGGATCCCTGAGAGCCTTGCTTGCCAAGACTAACCTGCTAATCGATCCGGTGTGCAATCCTTACTGGTTTCAGCATACATACATTGCAATTCATTGTTGAGGACACGAAAGCTAGAAGGGGACATCAACCTCATAACGCGGTAAGAGGCTGCGCACAGAATACTACGAATTGTGAATTTAGTTGTTCTGGCCGTCCTTAGAGCATGGACTACTTGATACAATCTTCTTCGGTTTTGCAGCCCGGTACGAATGCAGAGCACTGAAACCAGTAAGGCGAGGACCAGGAGATGCGCGTTGTCAATAGATGAAGAGGTCCAGGCTTGGTCCTTTGAATGCAAAGCTTGGCTCATGCATCTGCATTGATCGCTCGAAATGCGCTTCTCGACACGCGTCAAAAAACCGAGTTCGACGAAGGGGGGCGCGGTTATCGGGTTGAAGAGGACTCGCTGGCAGTCAGGACTGATAGTTCGGTTTGTACCCTAGCATGATACAGTCAGAAATGTCCTTTTCATTTCACTGGTGAGTTTTTTTTGTACCTGCGTCTCCCTGCACAGCTCAAGGAAATCCTTTCTCGCCGTCCATTCAGCAAGTTTCATTGCCTGATAGGTATAACGTAGCCCAAATACGCCGACTATGAGCGCCGCCAATAAACTTAGCCAGGTCCCTGTAGACACCTGCCAATTTGTAGCCCAGCAACTTTGAAGTGTGGGTTGGCATTGGCGAATCAAGGGCTCAATGTTTCCCATTGTGCTCTCCAACTTCCTCATGATTCGCGCTTCGAAATTTGTGATTCTGGTGCTCCAAGAGAAGCGTTGTACTGGGCAAGCAAATATGACTCCATTTGCAGCCAATGAGCCGACTGGAGCAGGCTGCATCTCCGTCTGAGACATATCGTCCTCGACTGCAGTACCACTACCAAAAATGAGATGTATATCACATTAATTAAACTAAGTCCTAGCGAAAGAGGGTACAAAGCATTTGGAAGCTCAGCTCTCAGGACGGCCATAATGGAGTGAAGCTTACATGAGTCTGCATTAGCCTCACCAATCCATGTGTACGGCGGACGATAAGCCAGGGTAGGACACAATCAAACATCGAAAAAGATTTTCCGGAAATTGCCCCGCGCAGGCTTTAAAACCTAGTTTTATTAAATATTACCAACGTTCTTATACGTTAACGTTTAGTCGTTACTCGTATAATTCCCTCTTTTTATACTTTATTTATTATATAAAAAGAATAAGATATCTAAATATAATATTAACGATCGTATAAATATATTATTTGAAAACTATAAAAATAAGATCCTTTATCGTCTTTTAATATTAGAAGAAATATAATTATAAATTATTTAATTATTAGGTAATTAAAAAATTATTTAAATTAATTTTTATATACTCCGCCGACGCCTTTAAAGTATAAGAGACTCTATAAATTATTTATATTAAAGATTTAGAAGAGTTACAAAATCGTTATCGACTCGGAGTTTATAATTAAGAGATATTTAATTAATTAAAAAATAAAAATTATAATATATTAAAGAATAATTTTATATAAATTCGACTAAATATAGATTTATAATAAAGAGAGAATAATCGAAAGATTTAACACTAACTAGATAATATAATATATTAATTTATATAATAAGACCTTAAAAGAATATTATATAAAATATAAAATAAGAGTATTTAATAAAATAGTTCTAGAAAAAAGTTATTTAATCTTTAGATATACTATATAATAGAGCTTTACTCTCTTTTATATTATATATTAATAATATTAAGAATCGATTATTTAAATAATATTAGGATTTATTTTTAATTATCGTAGAATATCGGCTATAAAATATATAATAAAAAAGTAGAGAATTTATCGTACCTAGTTTAAATCTTTATAATCGATTAATAATTATAATAAACTAGTCGATTTTAGAATTAAGATTTATATTAGAATCGATATTTATATATATTATATCCCCTAGTTCTAATATAATATTATAAATTATATATAAATTAATATTCTACTAGGTTATTTTAATATTATATTAAATTTTAAATTATAATCTCGCTTCGTATAATTAAATTATAAGCTAAAACTGAAAGTAGTAATTTATAAATATATTATATTATAATAAATATTCGAACTAAATCTCGAATTTAAAGAATATTATATATATAGTATAAATACTTCGAATTAACGAATCGAGTTATAGTAGGTTTAATTGACTAAAATAATAATCGAGATATAAATTTTATTCTTCGAAAATCTTCGTATAATAAACTAATTCTTAAAGAATCGGAATACGAATTTTTCTTTTTTTTATAATTTACTTTCTTATTATCCGTCTATAAATCGAGTAATTCGTAGATAATTAAAATATATATTAAATTCGTAAATAGTTATACCGTTTAAAAGTGATTTTAAAAAGATTATATAACTTATTTTAACGACTAAAAATAAAGATTAAAAATTATAATTCTAAAATTAATAACGAGAAATTTAAGAAACTTCGATAATATATTATTAATTAAAATAAGTTAATCTCTTCCGTCTAGAGAGATATATAATATAATAAGATCTAACCCTTTTTATCTTTATATATATATTATATAATTACGATCGAGCTCTTTTATTTTTAAAATTTATATTATATAATAAGATTTAATTCTTTTTATCTTTATATTTATATCGGTAAGTCCGGAAAAATAGTTCTATTTAATCGTTATCTAGTCGGTATATAATACGTATTTTATAGCCTTAATAAGTCTTGGTACTAAGATTATAAAGTTAGAGTTAAGGTCTACGCGGGAGAGTTAAATTTAATTATAAAAATACCTTTATAACCCTATAGAGTAACGCTAGTAAAAATCTAATTAAAAATTCGAAACCTAGACTAAAAACTGATTTAGTAAAATATTTATAGTTTTATATAGAGGCCTTAGTCTAGATATTATTAAAAGTTAAAATTAAAAAAAAGTTACTTAATCGCTATTTAATCGTTATTTAATCAATATATAATACGCTTAGAATACGGGATGTAAATAGATACGCATATCTAGTATATTACGTATTTTCGGTATAAAATATATAGAAATCGGGGTTTCTAGACTTGCCGATATATTATATTATATAATTATAGTCGAGTCTTTTCGTTTTTAAAATCTATATTATATAATAAAACCTAATCTTTTCGGTCTTTATATATATATTATATAATAGACACTAAATCTTTTGCGTTTAAATATTTAAATTATATAATTAATAGTTATAAAGATTCTTATTATTTTAAATTAATAATATAAAGTTAATTTTCTTATATAGATAAGGATATATATTTTCTATTATTCACTCTTATATAATATAATAATCTTTTATATAATCGAGGCTTTAATCTTTATTTACCGTTAATAATTTTCAAATATTAGCGCGAATTACTTTAATTTAAATATTATTAAACTCTTCGTATAATAATTAATAATTACGAGATTAGTAGGTACGAGCCTAAACTAAAAAAATATTAGAATTTAGAAAATAAATTTAATTAATATAAATTAAATCAACGACTAATTTATAATATATTATCGAGGAATTTATTATACGAAGAAATTTTATCCGAATTCTTCGAGGTCTAACTAAAAACTCTAATAGATATTATATAAATATTCTCTTATATAATAATTCATTTAGTTTATCGTTTTATTTTTAAACCTTTTTATATAATAGTCTTTAAATCTTTTTATATAGTAATATTTAAGATTTAGATTTTATTATATAATAATTTATCTTCTCTCTAATTTTCTTTTAACTTTATTATACGATAGATTTAAACGAAGATAAATCTCGAATATAAATACGTATATATCTCTACTAAATAAATATATACTCGAGATCTTCGATATTATAAAATTTACGATATTATAAATCCTCGATTTATATAAACTTTATTCTTATCTCTTTATTATTATATAACTAAATTTCTTAAGTAACTAATATCGATAATTTATTTAAATTGAATAATATTTAATTTACTTTATTATTAATCCACTTAAAGAATAAATATTATATAGATAAATTTTTTATTTATATATATTAACTAAAATTAATTCTATTTAAATTCGAATAAATTAGATAGTAAATATATTAACTAGAATTAATTCTAATTAATTAGAATAACGGATAAAATATTATTTCTTAATAATTATTTATATTAAATATATTATTCTTATATATATATAAGAGGTTAAAATAAAAGTATTCAAATATAATTACTTTAATAGTAAAATATTAATAATATAAAAGATATTAATTATTCTATAGAGTTACGGGCCTAATATACTGGAATTAGTTTAAAGCGCTAGTTTTATTATAGAAATACCGAGGTTTAATTTAATTATATTTATACTAGAGTCTACCCCGTAATAGATCGCCTCTTTTAAAAAACGACGTTAACGCCCTCGTTAATATACGGATATAGAGTATCGTAAATAATAACGTAAATAGCGTCTATATATAGAAAATTAATAAAGTAAATAAATATACTAGTATATCCCTAGCTCTTTAATAGTCGATACGGGGTAACCGCGAGAGTATCGTAGAGTCTTAAAATTTAATATAGAGCCTTAATAATTTTCTCTTAGATATTAATTCTAGCGATAATAAAATAAAGCGATAAAGAAATATAGAAATAATATAACTAGATACTAACGATAATTATAAGGCTAATATAGAAGAGGCGTATATATTTAATATTATAAAAGTATTAATAATAAAGAATTAGAGTTTTAAATAATCGATTTCTTTATATATAAAAGTAAGGTTTTAGTATAGTTTTTAAATAATTAATAATCTTTAAAAATAGTCGTTTACTAATATTTTCGAAATTAAAATTATTTTAATATAGTACTAGTCTATATTCGGCTAGCTTTTAAACTTAGTCTTTAATTATAATTTAATAAATATTATATTTTAAATTATTAACGTCGTTATACTAGTTGTATAAAATATTAGCGAAATATAGTAAATAGTTTATATTAGTAGTTATCTTCTATTACTCGCCGTCGTTATATTTTTTTAATTAAATAATATAAGCGGTTAACTAGTTATTCTAATTATTTAATTTATAGTATTTATAATTATTAAATAATTTATTATTAAATAGTTTTAGATTATTTTATTAATAGGGTTAATATAGAGGTTATTATTATTATCGAAACTAAAAGTCAAGTAGTTTTTAAAGTAGTATAAGATCGTAAAAAGTAAAGTTCTTTTAAATTAATACTTTACTATCTATATCTTTAAGGAATTAATCTAGTATTATTATTACTTTTAATTTAAAGATATCCCGATATATATTTATATTAAATATATTCTAAACGATTAATAACTAGGTTTATATAAATCTAATATTTATAAATTTAACGAGGTATAATATATTCTAAATAAATACGCGAGAATAAATACCCTTTCGAATATCTTAGAGTATATATATAAGGGTAGCGATCTTAGCTATAATTACTAAAATTCTAATTTTAAATCGATCGATAAGGGTAGTATACTACTACTATAAATCGAATATAATATTACGTAGGAGTTTCTTTTTAAACTTTATTAACTCGATTAAATACTATATTAGAATTAAACTACGAAAATACGCGGGAATAGAGTATTTAACGGTGGCGTAGGTATTAGATTTTATATCTACTATATCTTTAAATTTATCTATAAAAACGTAAATATTTTAGTAGTATACGTACTTGCCGGTATTTAAAACTAGGGTATTATTTCTAGGTTTATATTAAGGGTTAAAGAAACTAACGTCTTTGATTTTTAATTTTTAATTTTTATTATCGGTATTAGAGCTCGCTTGAGGCTTAAGTATTTCACGTATTTTTTATATTTCCTATATTAACGACCGAGGTAGAGGTGAAATCAATCGTTACTAAATATTAAACTAAAACTATATCTAGTTTTAATTAATCCGTATTTAGTTTATAGACTTTATAAGGTCTCTTATTATATTATCTAGAATAAATATATCTATTTTAAAATTCTCTAGAGTATTTTTTTAAAAGCGAGTACTAGGGTTAATAACTAGTTTATTTAAATTATCTAATATACTAGCGACTTGATATTATCGGGATTAACTTTATTAAATAATACTAGAGATCGAAATATTTTATTTTAAATACTATTAACAAATAAATAGAATAAAGTAAAGTAATTAACGAAGTAAATATTAACGAGTAAAGTAAATAAGGATCTTAATAAATAACGTATTAAGTAACTATATATAATAGATATATTAAAGAGTTAATTTCTTCTAGGGTAAAACTTCTAGAAAAGGGTTTTTTCTATAATTTAATAAACGGCTACGGTACTAGTTCGGGGCTCTAATAAAAGATTCGAATAACTCGTCGATAAAGAAGGGCCTAAATAAATAGCGTATTTAGTACTATATATAAATAGTTCTCGCGGTAGAGATATTAAGCTAGTATTAGGGCCTTAGAGGAAAATTAAAAAACTAATAAATAAACGGAAACCTATTAATAGATAAAATAATTAATATATATTATTATTATTACTATTTATTAAAGTATAATTATTTTAGTAGTAAAATATTAGTAGTAATAAAGATATTTATTATTTTATAAAGTTACGTATTATAAATATTATACGGTATTAGTTTTACTTTATTTAAGAGTTAGACGGATATCTTTAGTAAAACTATTTACTATAATTACCGAGTAAATAAAGTGAGTATAGGACTATTTACTATACTCACTAAATAAATAAAGTAAATATATTACTCTTAATACGATTTCCTTTTATTATATAAACTATGTATTTTCCTAGTAGATAGGAGCTTCGTATTTAACTTCCCTTAAAACTTTTAATTATAGATTCTAAATATAAACGTTTACTAAATTATTAACTAAATTTATTAAGTTTATTTAATTTTATTTTATATTAATACGAAGCCTATTATTCTTTAATCTTTAATACTCTTCTCTACGAGTATTAACCTAGGTTTTATTAACGTTATATTTAAATATTAAACGGAGAGCCTTAATACTTTAAATATCTTTAAGATAAATACTTTAGGATTAATAAAGGCCTTAATTCTAAATAACCAAAATAATATTAAAAAATATAATATTATAAAAGAAAAGAACCGTATTAAAATTACCCGCCTAAATTATTATTATAAAAAGCGCGAGAAGCTTAACGACTAGTTATTATAATTTTAATTATTCTTTATATTTAATAAAAATACGATACTAGTTATTAAATAAATAATCTTTATAATAACCTATATAAAAGGTAATATTTAAAAATAGGTTAAATTATTCCTAAAGCGTTATATAAAAGTAGTATATAATACCGATAATTTATTAATAAAACTTTAGATAAAGAACTTCTTTAGGTTTAAAACCGAGATCTATTATATATTTAAATTATCTAACGAAAGTAGTATAATAATTCGTATTATTTAATATTTAATATAACGAAGGTCTATATCCGATTACTCGGTATAATTTTAATATTATATAATATTTACGGACTAGGACGATACTATTTTTATAATAATATATCGATAAAGACTAAAAACTAATATAAAAAACGAATTTATATAAATAAAAACCGTTATAAAGGACCTCGATATATTTATAGAATAAATAATTAAAATTAATAATAAACTATACGAACGTATAATAGAGAAACGTTATGACGGAGGAGTTAACGGATAAAGATATTTAAAAGTTTATAATAATGAATATAATTTAGTTAATTATTACTACTATAAGAAATTTAACTCGTATAACTATATATTAATAGAACTCGATTTTACTAAAAAAGAACCTATAAAAGAATTCTAGAAAAGGGGTAAATAGTAATAAAAAGGAAAAATAATAATGAATTATTATAATTATAATAAACCGGGCTATATCGCTAGGAACTATTATTTAAAAAATATAAAAAATTAATAATAATTAAATATATTTAAAAAGGAGATATTAAATAGCGTAACTAAGTCTCCTAAGGATTTAATATAAAATAATATTATATTTAACGATTTATTAAAGAAGTAGAGGGAGATTAAAAAAAAGATCGCCTAAAGAATTCGAGAGCTCGAAAAACTAAATAATAATAATAATAAAACTCTAAAGGAGGATTTAAAAAAAGAATAAAAATAAAAATAAAGTATAAGAAATTTTAAAGAATAATTTTAGGTAATAAACTACCTCGATAATTTTAAAATTTAATTTATTATATTATAAAAGAAATCTAAAGAAAAGAAAAAGAAAAAAAAATAACCCTTTAAAATTAATTATACCTATAATAAATATTACCCACGATATAAGGAGATATACTAGTTAATATATATATACGAATATTATAAATACTATTACGATAGTTTAGGAGAGCGAAAGTATATTATAAAACTAAAATATAATTATAATTAATAGAATAATTATATTAAAGATAATTATTCGTAGTACCTAGTTAAGAAAAGGGAGAACTAAATCTTCCCGGGCTATAATAAAAAATAATAGTTATAATTATAAAACTAGATAGAATATAATAAAGAAACGAAATATTATAACTAAAACGAATAATACTATTATTTAACCGAAGATTACGAAAGGTACTTTAAGTTTAAAGAGTACTATAAATTCTTATCTTTATCGGGAAAAGATTAGTCCCTCGTATTAAAAAAAAATATAAAGAGATTAATATATTAACTCTAGAATAATATCTATATTTAACTTAATACGGTATATATATACGAATACTAGTAAAAGTCAACGGATATAAAATTATTATAGTAATAAACTTAGGAGCGACTAGTAACTTTATATCTTAAATAATAATTTAGGTAACTAATTTACTAACTCGAGAAAAAAAAATATATATAAATTTTAACTAGCCGACGGGTTAAAGTTATTAATAAAAAGAATAAATAAAGAAATATTCCCGTTATTAATTATTATTCAATACCACTATAAGGAAATTACCTTCGATATAGTAAAAATAATTATTTATTATATTATTTTAGGAATATCTTAATTAAAGAAATATAATCTAATAATTAATTAAAAGAGAGGAATATTTATATTTCCGTATATTAAAGATATTATTAATATAATATCTATATACTTATAAAGGATAATTATAAATAAAAAGTCGAACTATAACCTAGTCGAAATTTATAATACTTTATCTTTATATAAAAATAACCTTATATAAGAATCCGACTCGATATATACTAACTAAAGAGGTTAATAAGGCGAATAAATTAAAATTTCTAAAAATAAAAACGAACCTCCTAATATCTCTAAAGAGTATTAATAATAAAAGTATTTTTTTTAGGAAGAGATAATTATAAAAATATTACCTAAATATTAACTATAAAATTATAAAATCGAACTCGAATTTAATAAATAACCGATATTTAGATTTATTTATACTTTATTAAAAAAAAAACTCGGAGTACTTCGCGGGTATATCGATAAAAATCTTAAAAAAGGATTTATTCGAGAATCTAAATTATTAATAAATTATTTAATCCTCTTTATAATAAAGAAAGATAAAACTCTATAACTATATATAAACTACCGAAAATTAAATAATATTATAGTAAAGAATCGGTACCCTTTATTAAATATTAATAAACTATAAGATCGGTTTATAATAATAAAAATCTTTATATAATCAAATCTTCGAGGTATATATAATTTAATTCGAATAAAAAAAGGCGAGGAGTAGAAGACTATCTTTAGAATTAAATACTATTATTACGAATATTTAATAATAGCCTTCGGATTTATTAACGTACTAGTAACTTATTAAATATTAATTAATAATATTATATAAGTATACCTAAATATAATAATAATTATATATCTCGATAATATCTTAATCTACTCTACTAATAAGGAAGAATATATTTAATATATATAAAATATCTTAATTTATTTATTACTAGCTAGGCTTCTCTTTAAACTAGAAAAATATAAATTTTATAAAAAATCAGTTAAATTCCTTAGATTTATAATTAATATTAAAGGTATTTATATAAACCCTAAAAAGATTAAGAGTATTAAAAAATAGTTTATATTATATAATATTAAGACGGTATAGAGTTTCTTAGGATTTACGAACTTGAATAAAAGATTTATTAAAAACTACTCTAAGAAGGTTTTATTATTAATAAATATTATAAAGAAAAATATCGTTTTCTAATAAAAAAAAGAATAATAATAATTTTTTAAAGCGTTTAAAAAGGCCTATAAGAAACCGCCGGTATTATATTCCTTTCGGAGTAATAAACTAGCTCGAATCGAAACCGACGCTTTAAATTTAATAATAGGCGCTTATATACTTTAGTAGAGAAATAATAAATAATACCCTATTATATATTATTCTAGGAAAATATTATTAACGGAATAGAATTATAATATTTATAATAAGGAATTACTAGTAGTAGTATCCTTATTAGAATAATAAAGGGTATATATAAAAAACTATTTAAATCTTACTATCTTTACGGACTATAAGAATCTTCTTAACTTTATAATAAGGAAATAATTAAATCGAAGATAGGTTAAATAATTAGAATTATTAGAATAATATAAATTCAAGATCTTTTATACCTTAAAAAAGGATAACGGTCGCGCCGATATATTTAATAAATAAGAAAATAATATAAAGAATAAAGACGTAGTAATATAACTAATCCTTATTTAATAATAGAATAAATCGCTAGTCCTAATATAATAATTAATAATAATATTATATATCTTTATTCCTAGAATTATTAATAGTATCCGGAAGGAATATAAGAACGATACTTTAATTATAATATTAAGAAGTTAGTAGTTATAAACTAAATTATTAAAATATAATAAAAAAATATACCTTCCTAAAGGATATTTTAAAGAAATCGTTCGTGATTATTATAATAATTTAGTTTAAGGATACCCTAGAGTTATTAAAACTATAGAATTTATCTATAAAAGATACGACGCGCCGGGACTAAAATCGCACGTCGAGAAATATATTAAAGAATATATCGAATATTAATAAAATAAATCTATAAAGTATACTAGATATAGTTAGATCTAATTCGCCCTAATATTAGAAATACCTTAGGACGACGTTATAATAAACTTTATTATTAAATTATTAAGATTAAAGAACCCCGTTATATTAGAGGTCTTTAACTTTATAATAATAATCTATAATAAATTTAATAAATACACTATAATAATATTAATTAAGGAAATTTATAAGGCCGAATAAATTACCTTCGTATTACTAAATCGATTAATTAAGGATTACGGGATACTTAAATCGATTATTTTTAACCGAGAAAAATAATTTACTTCTAACTACTAAAAAATACTAATTAATATTATTAAAACTAAATTACGAATATTAACCGCGTATTATCTATAGATAGATAGATAAATAGAGCGGATAAACTAAATAATAAAAATATATTTACAATATTATATTAATAAAAAATAGGACGATTAGGTAAGGCTTTTACTTATAATTTAATTAATATTTAATAACGTATAATTTAATATAACGAAACTTACGTTATTCTTCGCTAACTATAGTAGGTATATTAATATATTTCTAGAACTAAAGTAGGGATTAAATATATAAAAGACTTTAATTTATATAATTAATATAAAGGCGTTATATAAGGAAATATAAACCCGAATTAAATTAATAAATACTCGAACTAAATTAATAGTAGATAAATATCGAAAAGAGTATTCTTAATTAAAGGAGGGGGATAAAGTATACCTCTTAATAAAAAATATAATAAATAAAAAACCGAGTAAAAAACTAAATTATATTAAAATCGGATTATTTTTAATTAAAAAGAGTAAAGGATTAATTAATTATAAATTAAATCTTCTAGTCGACGCTAAAGTATATTTAATATTTTATATCTCTCGATTAAAGTTAGTAGACTTTAAGATATCTTTATAAAATATCTTTTATTTCTAGATTAAAAAAGAAACGGAGTTCGAGGTAAAGAAGATTTTAAATTAAAAAAATTAAAACTACCTCGTTAGGTAGAAGGGATATAACGAGTTAAAAAATATTTAAAAACTACTAACGAACCTAGTTAATTATTAGGAACTTCTAAAGAAGTTTTAAAAATAATAATATAAAAAAGTTAATCGAGGGTTCCCGGCGAGAAAAATCTTAAAAATATAAAATTATCGAGGTATAAAACTAAAACCGTTATATATTTTATTTTACCGAATTTCTCGAGTTCTTTTAGACGCTTTAATTCCTTTATATCTATAAAATCTTTATTAAATATCTTTTATTTACGCTTCTTTAGGAATTTCTTTTATTAACGAAACTTCTTTAATTTCGTATTTTTTTAATTAACGATTTCGTGCGCCGCTTTTTATATAATTTAAATTTTTTCTTTCTTATATTTTAAGCGCTTTAGAGCCTTATTAATTCTAAAGAAACTAATAATGGACTTTAAAGATTTATATTTTTTTCCGGTCCTAATATACTCCCCGCACTTCGATAATAAAGAGGATAATCGATATTCGGTTTAATATATCGCGTAGCGCGTATATATAATTATAATTATAAAATCTTTAGAAATAACCTATTCCTATAGTTTATTACGTTATTTTATTTAATAAAAAGATATAAAATTATCTTTAAAGATAAAGAAAATTAAAAAGAAGGGGTAGTATTATAATTAAAGTTTTTAAAAAACTTTAATAAACTTAATATATTTTCATATACTAAAGAATTATTTACTACTCGACGTAATATATAAATTAATAAATAAATAAGCGCTTAACTATTTATCTACTCGATATAAAAATAAGCGAGTAAACGGATAAATAATATAATTTCTTTTTTCTATATAGACTATATACTTTCCTAGTAGATAAAAACTTCGTATTTAACTTCCTTTAAAACTTTTAATTATAAATTCTAAATATAAACGTTCCTTAAATCGTTAATTAAATTCACCGAACTTATCTAGTTTTATTTTATATTAATATAAAGCCTATTATTCTTTAATTTTTGATATTCCTCTCTACGAGTACTAACCTAGGTCCTATCGACGTTATATTAAAATATTAAACGGAGAGTCTTAATATATCTTTACTAGAGCTAGTAGATTTTAATATATTTTTATAAAATACTTTTTATTTCTAGATTAAAAAAGAAACGGAGTTCGAGGTAGAAAAAATTCTAAATAAAAAAAATTAAAACTACCTCGTTAAATAAAAAGAATATAACGAGTCGGAGAATACCTAGGAGTTAGGTATAAACTTTAAAAATTACCTAAATCTCCTATAAAGATTCTATCGGGAATAAAGAGTACGACCGATTAATCGAATTTATCCTCGAGTTATAATTACTCGGAGGATATATTAAATAAAAAGTTATTAGGCCTAGGATTAATACCGTTAACCTCTTTATTTTTCTTTAATTTAATAATATTTTTTAACTCGCCTTTAACGAGTTATCTTTCTTTTTATTTTAATAACTCGACTTCGGTTTAAAAACGAGTTTATTTTATTAATACTATTTTAGTTTCCTTCGATTTCTACTTATATAATTTTTAAAGGCGGGATTATTTCGCGAGCGAAAGGAATATTAAATTATATTTATATTTAATATAAATATATTCTATATATTTATCTAAGCGACCCCCGATCTTATATTTCTTAGGATATTATTTATTAACGTAGCGTTAATAAGTCCGTATAACTAACTTCGGGTTAAAAAAGGATTTATAAAATTATTATTTATAACGAGAGGATAAAGAAGAGGCGGGGCTAGATATTAATTATAATAAAAAATTAATTTCCGGGATAAAAGTTTCGGGAGGGGAACCTAGTATTATAAATATTATATAATATTAGTTTTACTTTATTTAAGGGTTAGACGGATACTTTTAATAAAACTATTTACTATAATCACCGAGTAAATAAAGTAAATATAGGACTATTTATTATATTTACTAAATAAATAAAATAAGTATATTACTTTTAATATAATTTCCTTTTATTATATAAACTATATATTTTCTTAGTAAATAAAAGCTTCGTATTTAACTTCCTTTAAAATTTTTAATTATAGATTCTAAATATAAACGATTACTAAATTATTAATTAAGTTTATTAAGTTTATTTAGTTTTATTTTATATTAATACGAAGCCTATTATCCTTTAATCCTTAATACTCCTCTCTATAAATATTAACCTAGGTCCTATCGACGTTATATTTAGGTATTAAACGGAGAGCCTTAATATTACGAGCCTAATATACTAGAGTTAAACTAAGGCGCTAGTCCTATTATAGAAGTACCGAGGTTTAATTTAGTAATATTTATACTAGAGTCTACCCCGTAATAAAAAGGGAAGGTTCGCGTTATATAATTAAAATTATATTATTAAATTAGAATAATAAACTAATTTTACTCGATGTTTTTTATTAAATTAAAAAGCGAAGCCTTTATTAATTAATTAAAAAACTCGAATTAATATATATATATAATTATATAAAATATAATCTACTTTACTCGGAGGTATCCTAAATAGTAATATTATATATTAATTTAATATTAAATATTTAAGTATTTAAACTCTTTAATTTCTTAATTATATAATATATTTATATTATATATTTTTTTAAATTCGGTAATTATCTATATCTTATAACGGGAAATTCAAAATTATTTCGATTTTATTAAAAATACTTTTCTATTAAAGCGAATATACTTTCGGAAATTATATTATAATTATGGAATTTTTTTTAAAAAATAATTCCCTTTTTAAGAGATTTAGAATAAGATTTTATATAAATTACTTAAAATTATTTTATAAAATTATATAATAAAATAACTCTTCGAGGGTAATTAATTTAAAAAACGAATAAAGGTAAAAAATATATAATTATTCTAGTTTACTAAAAACTAGTATATTTTAAATAATTTAATTTATATCGGTAAAGCGGGAGTTATACGAGAAGAGTTAAAGTATTAAATATATATCTAATTAACTTTAGGCGGGAAAATAAAGAAAAGAGAATAAAAAAAAAAAAAAAAAAAACTCTAATAAAAAACCCAAAAATAGTAAATTCGGATTTAAGATCTTAAATCCGTGATTTTTTACTAGTATCGGGTAGTTTACTAAAATTATATAAAGTATTATAACTATATTAATTTAATTTCGATTTTAAATTATATTAATTTACGAAAATTTTATTCGCGCGTAATATCTACTTAAGCTAGCGCGGTATTATAAACTATACAAATTCAATATATTATTATATAACTAATTATATACTAGTATTATTAAAACTATTTTATTCTAATTTCTACGAAATTATTCGAAATTATTCGAAGTACTAAATACGTATACGCTGCGGAACAGGGCAGGGATTACCTTCCCTTCCCTTCCCTTCCCTAGAGGAAGGGGCAGGGAAGGGAAGGGATAGGCCCGGGGTAATTCCCTTCCCTGGTCCAGGGAAGGGAAGGGATTCCCTGCTGTTCCCTTCCTCCCTGCTCTCCCTATAGGGCTGCCCCATATGGCCCATGTATGCGCCCATGCATGCCCCAATGCTGCTCCCATATGGCCCATGTATGCGCCCATGTATGCCCCAATGCTGCTCCCATGTGGCCCATATATGCGCCCATATATGGCCATGTATGCGCGCATGCATGCTCCATTAAGTGGTACAAAGATTAGGACAATTAGGAAAGCGATTAAGAAACGCCAAGCCTTATACCTAATTTGGACTAGCCTCTTGGCATTAGCTATATATAGCTCATAGGGGCAAGAATGGGCCATATACAAGAGCAGCAACGGGCCATATATGCGCGTATGCATGCCCCATTTGCTGCTCCCATGTGGCCAATGTATGCGCGCATACATGTCCCATTCGCTGCTCCCATATATGGCCATATATGCGCGCATGTATGCCCCATTGCTGCTCCCATGTGGCCCATGTATGAGCCCATTACTGCTTTAAAATATGGCCCATTCTTGCCTGCATATCGGCTATTGCTCCGCGCATGCCTGGGCTATTATTGCGCTAGTCCAAATTAGGTATAAGGCTTGGCGTTTTAACCGCTTTCCTAATTGTCCTAATCTTTGTACCACTCAATGGAGTATATATGCGCGTATATATAGGCCATATATG
>JAABUS010001827.1_pt1 | contig 43633 bp, 46 predicted proteins | sample 5560161 | NCBI WGS metagenome assembly JAABUS01 (sample SAMN10711885, study PRJNA513376) | rock metagenome | isolation source: Antarctica rocks | place: Antarctica: Victoria Land, Trio Nunatak nord | collected 2016-01-04
CCGTTCAATCTCGGCTTCGCTGATTTTGAATGAAAGAGTAGGCATATTTGTGATTTGGTTTTTACAAAATTGCCCCTCTTTTTTATATAATAGCTATATCACTTTTTTACCCCTTGCAAAGTATAATTCCGCTTCGCAGGGAAGCGAAGGAAATATTTACCGAACAATTTAAAGACAAGATACCCGCGCTTACCAATCCAGAATTTAACCGGCATATTAAAACAATTGGAAAATTGGCATGCCTGAATCAGCGAATCAAGTTCTCTTATAAAAAGGGCAATAAAACAATTGAAGTTAGTAAGCCAAAGTATGACTGGATTACGTCCCAGACCGCACGTCGTTCATTTTGTACTAATGAATTTCTAGCGGGTATTCCGGTGAAGCTGATAATGAAAATAAGTGGCCATAAGAATGAGAAGGATTTTTATAAGTATATTAGGGTAACGCCGGAAGAAGCAGCACAGAAGATAAAAGAGTTATGGCAGGAAAGTAACAAAATGCATGTTTTTAATAATGGATTTAAAGAGGTATTATAACTCTTTCCTTGCAGAAAATGAAACGTTTTTGTGACAAAGACTCCTCAACTTCCAGCTCGTCCACGAAAACAATATAGTTTACAGCATTTACATCCATTTAAACTTTTAAATATGAAGTTAACAATTGAAAGTCTCACAAGATATCATCAGTACTCCGTCTTATTTCTTTTATGGCTCCAGCAAATAAGCCAGGAGAACTGCTCCTAGATAAAGATTATTGGTTATTGAGATAGGCTCGTATCTAACCAAACACAATGCCAAGACATTTAAAAGTAAGACACACAAGGCAACCATAGTATAACTTATCAACATTTACTAAACCGGACGATTTTATTCAAGGAATAAAATCATCTTTGTGTTTTAAAACTTTAGGGGTGCCGGAAAGGCTGAGATTATACCCTGGAACCTGATGCAGGTAATGCTGCGAAGGAAAAAGTAGAAACAATCCGCACATTTCGTCCTTCCTGAAGTTTTGTACCATTAATTTTACAGGAATGGAAATCACACTCAATAATCAACCGAAAGAAATCGCAACACAATGTTCTGTTCAGCATTTGCTCAATGAAATGCTTGGCGAAAAACAAAAAGGCATTGCTGTCGCGGTGAACAATACAGTCATTCCAAAAACAGGCTGGGAGGAGTTTGCATTAAATGCAAAAGACGAAGTCCTGATTATTAAAGCAACACAGGGAGGGTAATTGTCAACAGGCAATTGATCGCTTTTACAGCACACCCTTAATAGAAATTTAGCAACTAAAAATTATTCTTACATATCATCAAATTTATTTCATGAAACAAAAAGATACCGCTCCGGAACAGCATGCCATTTCCACTACCCCATTCCCAGGTTCTAAAAAAGTATTTGTAAAAGGAAGCCTGAATAATATTGAAGTAGCCATGCGTGAGATTTCACTTTCCAAAACAAAATTGACCGGTGGTAAAATGGAAGACAACGCATCAGTGATCGTATATGATACCAGCGGCCCTTATACAGATGAAAGCGTACAGATCGATATCAAAAAAGGTTTGCCACGCCTGCGTGAGCAATGGATTTTAAACAGGAATGATGTGGAGCAGTTGCCGAATGTATCATCTGCTTATGGTAAAGAACGCAAGGAAGATGTTTCATTGGATCATCTTCGTTTTGAACATATCAAAGCACCGCTGCGTGCTAAAAGTTGTGGTAATGTATCGCAATTGCATTATGCAAAAAAAGGAATCATTACGCCTGAAATGGAATACATCGCCATTCGGGAAAATCAGCGCATCGATGGATTGAAGTATAAACTCAATGGCCACTATGAATTACTGACGCAACAACACGAAGGCAACAGCTTTGGCGCTAATACCCCCAAAGGGCTTATCACGCCTGAGTTTGTGAGAGCCGAAGTAGCTGCAGGCCGTGCTATTATTCCTGCAAACATTAATCATCCGGAACTGGAACCAATGATTATTGGTCGTAATTTTTTGGTGAAGATCAATGCAAATATTGGCAACAGTGCAGTAACCAGCAGCATTGAAGAAGAAGTGGAAAAAGCAGTGTGGGCCTGCCGCTGGGGTGCCGATAATATTATGGATTTATCTACCGGAAAAAATATTCACGAAACAAGGGAATGGATTATCCGTAACTCGCCTGTTCCCATCGGCACAGTACCTATTTACCAGGCCCTGGAAAAAGTAAATGGCAAACCCGAAGACCTTACCTGGGAAATTTTCCGTGATACTTTAATTGAACAGGCAGAGCAGGGCGTTGATTATTTTACCATTCATGCAGGTGTGCTGCTTCGTTATATTCCGCTTACGGCAAAGCGTTTAACGGGAATTGTTAGTCGTGGAGGTTCTATCATGGCTAAGTGGTGTTTGGCGCATCATAAAGAGAATTTTTTACACGCTAATTTTGATGATATATGCCAGATTATGAAGCAGTACGATGTCTCCTTTTCTTTGGGTGATGGATTGCGGCCCGGTTCCATTGCAGATGCTAATGATGAAGCCCAGTTTGCAGAATTAAAAACACAGGGCGAACTAAACCGGATTGCATGGAAGCATGATGTGCAGGTGATGAACGAAGGTCCTGGCCACATACCGATGCACCTGATTAAAGAGAATATGGAAAAGCAACTGGAGTATTGCAAAGAAGCACCGTTTTATACATTGGGCCCATTGACTACTGACATTGCTCCCGGCTATGACCACATCACTTCTGCCATCGGCGCTGCCATGATTGGCTGGTACGGAACGGCGATGCTTTGTTATGTTACACCGAAAGAACATTTGGGCCTGCCCAATAAAAAAGATGTGAAAGATGGCGTGATCACCTACAAGATTGCTGCACATGCAGCAGACCTTGCGAAAGGCCATCCCGGCACACAATACAGGGACAATGCATTGAGTAAGGCAAGGTTTGAATTCCGTTGGGAAGATCAGTTTAATTTATCCCTTGATCCTGATACAGCCCGTGAATTTCATGATGAAACTCTGCCGGCTGATGGTGCAAAGGTTGCTCACTTCTGCAGTATGTGTGGGCCAAAATTTTGTTCCATGCAGATAACGCAAGAGATCAGGGATTTTGCAGAAAAAGGCATGCAAGAAAAGAGTGATGAGTTCGTTGAGAGTGGGAAAGAAATTTATCAATAATGATGATTGTTATTTCTAATCCTGATCCGGTAGTTAATGAAGCAATCATCATCAATGCATTATTTGATGCAGGTATGGAGTTGTTTCATTTACGGAAGCCGGATTATTCGCAGGAAGAGTTAAAGCAATTGTTGTCCAAAATAAATCCGGAACATTATTCAAAAATTGCTTTGCATCCACATCATGAAATAGCCGGAGACTTTGGTATCACAAGAATTCATTTTACCGAAAGAAAAAGAAATGAAATGAATGATGATGAGTTAATAAAATTAAAGGAAGCGAATATGCTGTCAACTTCAGTTCATTCAATAGAAAGTTATAACACCCTTTCTAAACAATTTGATTACAGTTTTTACGGTCCGGTGTTTAACAGTATTTCCAAAAAGGGTTACACATCCTTATTGGAAGAAGAGTTCAATTTAGCAGGGATAAAATCATTAACAAAAATCATTGCCATAGGCGGCATATACAAAGATAATGTTAGCAAAACTTTTAACATGGGCTTTGATGGTGTTGCACTGTTAGGTGCGATATGGCAAAGACACACTGATGAAGTAATGAATTTTAAAAAGATAACGAACAGATGCAGGAGAAGCGCCCGATAGTAATGAGTATTGCAGGAATAGACCCAAGTGCCGGTGCAGGTTTGCTGGCTGATATCAAAACATTTGAGCAGCACAAAGTATATGGATTAGGCATAAGCACCGCACAAACATTACAAACAGATAACCAGTTTTTTTCTATCCGGTGGGAAGAGACAGATGATATTTTGGAATCCATCGAAAAGCTGTTATTGAGTTACAAGGTGAAGGCAATTAAAATCGGTATCGTAAAAAATATCGGCGCATTAGATCAAATGGTTTCGTTGATAAACATAATCGATAGCAATATAAATATTGTAGTAGACCCGGTTATAAAATCGAGCACGGGATTTAGTTTTTGGGACGAAATTGACCAGGCTGTTTTATTTCAACTCTTGACCAAAATATTCTTGGTAACACCTAACTATCATGAAATGATGCAATTGATTCCTTCAACCAATGCAAAAAAATCAGCGGAAGAATTGTCAGCTTTTTGCAATGTATTATTAAAGGGTGGCCATAATTTAGAAGAAGAAGGAGTGGATTATCTATATACCAAAAACGGAGTGGAAAAAATAACGGGTAAAACAGAAAATATTTTTCCAAAACATGGTACAGGGTGTGTATTATCATCAGCCATTGCCGCCAATATCGGTTTAGGTTTTGATGTCATTAATTCCTCCCGAAATGCAAAGAAATATATAGAACAATTTTTAACAAGTAATAAAACATTATCAGGCTATCATCATGTTTAGTAAACTTCAATACATATCGCAGGGCGCAACGGCAGAAGAGAAATTAGAAAACATCAAGCAGGCACTGGATGCAGGGTGCCGGTGGATACAGTTTCGTTTTAAAAATGCGGAAAACTATGATTTAATTCATTTTTCAAAGTTTGTAAAAGATATGTGTGCTTTATATGACGCTACTTTTATTATAAACGACCATCCTTTGATAGCTAAAGAGGTAAATGCAGACGGCGTTCATCTTGGTTTAACTGATATGCCCATCAAAGAAGCGGTTAAAATTTTAGGCGATAAAAAAATTATAGGTGGTACTGCCAATACATTACAGGATGTTATGCAACATGTTGATGATGGCTGCAGTTATATTGGCTTAGGCCCGTTTCGGTTTACCACTACCAAAGAAAAACTGAGTCCTCTATTGGGTTTGGAAGGATATAAAAATATTATGGGCGAATTGAAGTACCGGAATATTCAAATCCCGGTATATGCCATTGGAGGAATTTTACCAGGCGACATTCCATCCATATTGCAAACAGGTGTTTACGGAGTGGCCGTTTCAGGTATCATTACTCATCATCCCAACAAAAAAGAATTAGTAACCGAGATAAACGCTTTCATGTCATGAATAAATTAATCATTGCCAACCATGAATTTAAATCACGCCTTTTTGTAGGTACAGGCAAATTTGGCTCGTCTCAACAAATGGAAGACGCTGTATTGGCTTCGGGTTCAGAACTGGTAACGGTAGCATTAAAACGTGTTGACCTGGAAACAGAAACCGATACATTGCTATCGCACTTGCAACAGCCACACATCAATTTATTACCCAATACTTCCGGTGTTCGTAATGCTAAGGAAGCTGTATTTGCAGCGCAGTTGGCAAGAGAAGCATTGGAAACAAACTGGATAAAATTAGAAATTCATCCGGATCCAAAATATTTAATGCCCGATCCTATTGAAACATTAATTGCAACAGAAGTATTAGCAAAACTTGGTTTTGTAGTGTTGCCGTACATTCATGCTGACCCTGTTTTATGCAAACGGTTGGAAGATGCCGGTACAGCTGCAGTAATGCCATTAGGCTCTCCTATTGGAAGCAATAAAGGATTAAAGACCATTGATTTTTTACAAATTATAATTGAACAAAGTAAAGTACCCGTAATTATTGATGCAGGCATTGGTGCGCCTTCTGATGCAGCACAAGCTATGGAAATGGGTGCTGATGCAGTGTTGGTAAATACCGCCATCGCTGTTGCAGGCAACCCGACACAAATGGCTGTTGCTTTTAAAATAGCAGTGGAAGCAGGCCGTATCGCTTTTGAATCCAAACTGGCCAAACAAAATAATCATGCTATTGCTTCAAGTCCTTTAACTGCATTCTTACATGAAACGTTTTGAAGAAATATTCAATCAATATAATTGGGCTGAGGTACAATCATCTATCAATGCAAAAACTGCTAAAGATGTGGAAGCTGCCATTGGCGCCACACGCAGAACAGTTGAAGATTTTAAAGCATTGATTTCGCCTGCCGCTGCCCCATACTTAGAGCAGATGGCACAACTAAGCCACCAGCTTACCAAAAAAAGATTTGGGAAAACTATACAGATGTATGCTCCCATGTATTTAAGCAATGAGTGCAATAATATCTGCACCTATTGTGGGTTTAGTTTTGATAATAAAATAAAACGAAGAACGCTTAACAGTGTAGAAATTTTGCAGGAGGTGGAGGTGATTAAAGCAAATGGTTTTAATCATATTTTATTAGTAACTGGCGAATCAAATCATACGGTGCATGTAGATTATTTTTTGAAAGCTATTGAAATTATTAAGCCGCATTTTGCCAATATTTCTATTGAAGTACAACCTTTGGATAAGGATGAATATGAGCTTTTGCAACAGGCAGGCGTATATTCTGTACTGGTTTACCAGGAAACCTATCATAAAGAAAAATACAAGGAATATCATCTCAAAGGGAAGAAATCAAATTTTGAATATCGCCTGGAAACACCTGACAGGCTTGGGTTAGTGGGTATCCATAAAATTGGATTGGGTGTTTTAATGGGTTTGGATGATTGGCGCACTGATTCATTTTTCTGTGCCCTGCACCTGGATTATTTGCAAAAAACTTATTGGAAAACAAAATACTCATTATCCTTTCCACGCATTCGCCCGGCAGAAGGGGCCCACATTCCTGACCTGCACATAAGTGATAAGAAATTGGTGCAACTGATATGTGCCTACCGTTTGTTTAATGAAGATGTTGAATTGTCCATGTCAACAAGGGAACCAGAAAATTTCAGGAATCATATTATTAAATTAGGTATCACCAGTATGAGCGCCGGTAGTAAGACCAATCCTGGAGGCTATTCAGTTGACCCCGAATCGCTGGAACAATTTGAAATAAGTGATGAACGTACACCCGAAGAAATCTCAACCATGATTTCCGCAACCGGATATGAACCCGTATGGAAAGATTGGGATCAAAACTTTATAGTAAAACATGCCGAAATTTAATATAGACGAATTAACCCGTTACAGCAGGCAAATGTTATTGCCCGAAGTGGGTATTGAGGGGCAGGAAAAATTAAAGAATGCCAAAGTGTTGGTAGTTGGCGCAGGTGGTTTGGGCTGCCCGGCCCTTCAATATCTCAGTGCTGCAGGCGTGGGAACATTGGGTGTTGTTGACTTTGATAAAATAGAAATACATAATCTTCACCGGCAAATTTTGTACAACAGTGCTGATGTAGGAAAACAAAAAGCAGTTGTTGCGGCTGAAAAAATCAATCAGTTAAATCCCAATATTCACTGCATTGTTTTTAATGAAAAATTGCAACAGGGCAATGCAGAAAAGATCATTTCCCAATTTGATATAGTAGTGGATGGCTCTGATAATTTTGCCACCCGTTACCTGGTAAACGATACCTGCGTAACAGTAAATAAACCGTTGGTATATGGCACCATTTTAAAGTTTGAAGGGCAGGTCGCTGTTTTTAATTTTAACGGAAGTAAAGAACTGCGTGATATTTATCCGGATCCACCCAATCCCGAAGATGTTCCCAATTGCGATGAAAATGGAGTACTCGGTATAGTTCCCGGTATTATTGGAGCAATGATGTGTGATCATGTGCTTAAAATAATTCTTGGAGAAAAGATAGATATTAATACCCTGCTGCTTTTTGATATGAAAAGTTATACGCTGAAAAAAATAAAATATTAGATACTTTTCCGAATTCAATCAGGATGAAAATATTCTACACAAATCCGGCTGAGTAATTGAAGATTAGAAATAGATCTGTATTTTCTATTAATGGGTTTGTTATAGTAGCAAACCCATTTTTATAATAAAGTATTTGTCAAAAGCCCTGCCATACTGCGTTCTGCCCCATTTTCAACAATTCGTTAATAGTTTATTAGCATCTACTGCCGCAATTTATTATAATATTGCATCGTAATTGGTTTCCATACCGGCAAATGCCGGAAGGGAATTAAAAGGGAATCAGGTGTAAATCCTGAGCTATCCCCGTAGCTGTAAGCTCCTTTAAAAGTTGTTTCATCTTCACGCCACTGTCAACAAAAAGACGGGAAGGCATTAAACAACGGAGTAAGTCAGAAGACCTGCCAAATACAAATAACAATCATTCAGCTTTCGGGTGAAAGGCTTAAAATGTAAAAGTCGACGGACATTTATATTTCTTTCTTTTATTTTCTCGGAAGCAGTCACAATTAAAAGTCTTTTCAACAAATGAAAAAGAAAATGTTTTTTGTGGCTGCTGTATTCATCAGCGGCCATCTCATTGCCCAGGACACAACCGGTACAAAATCTTTAGATGAAGTAATTGTAACCGCCAACAAAATTTCGCAAAAACAAAGTACAACCGGCAAAGTGGTGGCAGTAATTGACCAGGCTACCCTGCAGCGCAACGCTGGTAAAACAATTGCAGAAATTATCAATTACCAGGCAGGGGTTTTTATTAATGGTGCCAACAATGGATTGGGTACTAACCAGGACGTTTATATGCGTGGGAGCAATAGTGGAAACACATTGATTTTAATAGATGGCATACCGGTTGGCGATGCATCACAAATCAACAACAGCTTTGATTTGAACAATATAGCAATTGGGCAAGTGGAACGCATTGAAATTTTAAAAGGTGCACAAAGCACATTATGGGGCAGCGATGCCGTAGCAGGTGTTATTAATATCATTACTAAAAAAGATGGTGCCAAAAAGATTGGTGCAACCGGTTTATTGAGTTACGGAAGTTATAATACACTAAGAGGCAATGCAGGTATCAATGGAGCGGTTGACAAGTTCACTTATAATGTCAACTACAATTTCACCAACAGCAAAGGCTTTTCTTCGGCTTATGACAGTACAGGAGCAAAGAATTTTGATAAAGATGGCTTTACTCAAAATAATTTTCAGGCAAATATTGGATACAAATTCAATACCCGTTTTGGGGTTACAGCCTTTAGTAATTTTGGTAAATACAAAGCCGATCTTGATGCCGGTGCATTTAAAGATGATGCAGATTATTCTTTTACCAACAAGAGTAGTAATAATGCCGCGGCCTTCAATTATACAGCCACTAAAGTTAATCTGCACCTGTCTCAAAATATCATTACCGCCAAAAGGTTGTATATAGATGATAGTGCCAGTCGTGGCGGCTTTGCCAAATATTCTAAAGGCTCCTATAAAGGTAATACCAGTGTAACCGAATTATACGGAAGCTACCAGTTTGCTAAACAATTTTCATTAGTATCCGGTTTGCAACACATCAGTCAAAAAACAGAACAGGATTATTTAAGCATAAGTTCTTTTGGCCCTTACAAAACTGCATTGGGTGATAGCGCCAAAGCCCGTAACTTTTCTTTTTATGCATCTGTTTTAGGGATGCAATTAAATGGCTTTAATATTGAAGGTGGCTTCCGCTACAATCATCATAATATTTACGGAAGTAATGCCACTTACACATTCAATCCATCGTATAATATTGATGAGAACACCAAAGTGTTTGTAAACATTTCATCAGGGTATAAAATACCATCACTGTATCAATTGTACAGTGAGTATGGTAATAAACAGTTGAAGCCTGAAGAAAGTAATAACTATGAAATAGGCGTACAAACATTCAGCAACAATAAAAGCAGTAGTTTCCGCATCACCGCTTTTAAAAGAGATATTAAAAACGTCATTATTTTTTATTCAGACCCTGTAACTTATGCCAGCCAGTATATTAACCGGGATAAACAAAATGATTATGGGTTTGAACTGGAAAGTACTATTGCCGTTGGGAAAAAAGGCAGTTGGGTAAATAATATGACTTATGTTGAAGGGGATGGAACGGACAACAATGTAAAAGTGAAAAACCTGTATCGCCGCCCGAACTTTACGCTTAACAGTGTGCTTACTTTACAGCCGACCAAAGGATTTACAATTATGCCTTCTTTTCGTTTTGTAGGCACAAGGCTTAAAGGCCAGTACGATGCAGGCCCTGCCCAAATGCCGCAATACTATACCATTGATTGCTATGCAGGGTATGAATTTAAAAATAAGCTCCGTGTATTTATTGATTACAGAAATATTACCAATCAGCAATATTTTGATGTGCCGGGTTACAATAGCCGCCGCTCAAATTTTATGACAGGTATCAATTTTAATTTTTAAACTTATCTGCATGCAGTAATAGTACTGCATGTTTTACTTTTTTAAAACAATTTTATGACAACAGAAAAAATCAACCCCCATTTTGCTGTACTGGCAATTTTTATGATTGCAGTAGCTGCTATGCGTGTCCCCAATGCAGCACAACTAACTGCCTGGAGTAATTTTACACCCATAGGTGCAATGGGTTTATTTGGCGGTGCATATTTTACAAAAAAATGGAAAGCCATTTTGTTTCCTTTACTCACTTTATTGGCAAGCGTTTTAATCATTAATATTTTTGTGTACCATAATAAATACGGAGTAATGTACAGTGGCTGGTATTGGATTTACGGCATCTTTATTTTAATCACTTTTATTGGCAAATGGCTTGTTAAAAAAGTAAGTGTACAAAATGTATTAATTGCAGCAATTGTTGCTTCGCTATCACATTGGTTATTGGCCGATTTTACGGTATGGATTGGCGGCGGTTTAGACTTGAGAACAACGCAACCATTAAGCAGGGATTGGGCTGGCCTGCAGCAATGTTATATTCAGGGCTTACCTTTTATGCGTAACTTTTTAATGGGCACATTAGTTTACAGCGGAATTATGTTTGGTGCATTTGAATGGATGAAAGCAAGAAAACCTGCATTAGCATTTGGGTAATAAATATTTTGAACCCTGCTGTGCTACTACTATTTAGCTTTAGTTGCGTCGCACACTTTTACTTTCTGTTTATTACTCAACAAAATAAAACTGCTATGATTGCATGTTCCTTTTTGCCTTCCGCCACCCGAATGATTTACGACATGGGTTTGCAGCATTTGTTGCATGGCATTACGTTTGAATGTCCGCCACAGGCATTGGCCGAAAAGAAAAAAATTGTACGCTGCGTAATGGAAGGGAAAAATTACAGCAGCACAGAGATTGATAAAATATTTTCGGCCAGTAAAGCGCAGGGTAAAAGTTTATATTATGTAGAAGAAGCGTTGCTTGAACAAATAAGCCCCGATATTATTTTTACACAGGATGTCTGCGAAGTATGCCAAATAGATACCAAATGCACTGCGGCGGCTGTTGCCAATTTAAAAAAGCAACCACAGATTATTCCGCTTACGCCAAAGAATCTACAGGACGTTTATCAAACTGCGTTTACAATTGCTGCAGCATTAGGGCATGAAGATGCCGCCTATAATTATTTGGCAAGCTTGCAAAAAAGAACGGATAATATTTTAGATACATTACGCAAACATAAAATGCCATTAAAGTCAGTAATGCTGATGGAATGGATAGAACCCATTTATAACTGCGGGCATTGGATACCTTTTCAAATTGCACGGGCTGGCGGTATTGATATGCTCAGCAACCCCGGTGGCTCCAGTTTTATAACACAATGGGACAAAATTGTAAAATATAATCCAGAAGTAATGGTGATTGCACCATGTGGTTTTCATATTGAAAGAGCAAAGGAGGAACTGTATGTATTAACGAATAAAAATGAATGGAATGATTTAAGGGCTGTTCAAAACAATCAGGTTTACCTGGCCGATTTTGATTTGTTTACACAGCCTTCGGCTTCTACATTAACAGATGGTATTGAACTGCTGGCAGGCTTATTTCATCCTGAAATATTTACTGTGCCGAAACATTTGCAACATAAGTTCTCATCACTTGCAATGAATAAAACTTATGTGTAAACATGAAGAAAAATACTGTCCACGGTGTGGAAGTTCATTTGAATGTAAAGTGGGGGATATTACACATTGCCAATGCTATGGTATAAAATTTACGGATGCAGAAAAAGATTTTATTGGTAAAAAATTTACAGATTGTTTGTGTGCAGCCTGTATGAAAGCAATGAAAAGCGAATACAGTATTTTACAAAGGGAATTACAATTAAAAGTTTTTTTACAAGACAGATGAGTCATAAAATACTAAGTAGCTAGAGTGGCGGAAAAGATAGTTGCTATGCATTGATGCTTGCAAACCAAATGGGGATGCAACCGGCAGTTTTGTTAAACATGATGAATGAAAACGGCAAAGTAAGCAGGAGCCATGCAATACCAAAACACGTTTTACAATTACAGGCAAACGCAATGCAGTTACCCGTGGTAACAGTGCCTGCAAGTTGGGCAGAATATGAAATGAAGTACATTGAAACATTGAAGCAAATAGTGACTGAGTATAAAATAGATGAGGCTGTTTTTGGCGATATTGATTTACAGCCCCACCGTGATTGGGAAGAAAAAGTTTGTGCTGCTGCTAATATAAAAGCCCTGTTGCCGCTGTGGCAGCAGGACAGAAAGCAATTGGTACTTCAAATGCTGCAACATGGCATCAAAGCATTTATAGTAAGTTGTAACTAAGTAATGGGAGAACCTTTTTTAGGCAGGTTGATTGATGAAGATTTAATCAACAAAATGGAAGCAACAGGCGTGGATGTATGTGGCGAAAACGGAGAGTATCATACATTGGTTGTAAACTGCCCATTGTTTGCACAGGAAATAAAAGTACAATTTGGAAATAAAAACCATCACGGAAAGTATTGGTTTATTGAAATGAAATAATAATAATAAGAAAGAACATTTTATACAAACAAATGGGTATGCCGAAAACAAAATCTTGCAGCAGATGCAATACGTTGTTTCAATGTGGCTCTGAAGGTGAAAAGGACGGTTGTTGGTGCAATAATTATCCTCTGTTGTTTGTACCCGATCCGCTTATCAACTGTATGTGTGCACCATGGCTACATAATGCAACAAAAGAAAAAATTGATGCCTATGTTTTGGAGATGACACCCAATAAAGCAATTGCAAACAATAAAGCTGCACGCCTGCCAAAGTCAAAGTTGTTAATAGAAGGAATTGATTATTACATTGAAAATTCGCTTTGTGTTTTCATGGCATGGCATCATTTAAAAAGAGGCGATTGCTGTAAAAACGGTTGCAGGAATTGCCCTTATGGTTTCAAAAAAGATATGGTATGATAATTTTTATAACAGGCGGTGCAAGAAGTGGTAAAAGCAGCTATGCTCAAAACCTTGCTTTATCATTATCACCCAATCCCGTTTATGTGGCAACAGCCAAAAAATGGGGTGGCGATTTTGATGACAGGATAAAACGACACCAGAGTGACAGAGGAAAATAATGGACATCCATTGAAGTGGAAAAAGAAGTAAGCAAAGCAGGTATTGAAAATAAAGTTTGTGTAATAGATTGTGTTACGCTATGGCTTACCAATTTTTTTATTGAGTATAAAAATGATATTGATAAAAGCCTTGCTGATTTTAAAAAAGAGATAGACGCATTAAATAAGATGCAGGGCACTTTCATAATAGTAAGCAACGAAATAGGAATGGGAGTACATGCCGAAACAGAAATCGGCAGAAAATTCACCGATTTACAGGGTTGGGCGAATCAATACACAGTAGCAAAAGCTGATAAAGTGGTGTTGATGATTAGTGGCATTCCAGTGACTATCAAAAATAATTTATGAATAAGATACCGATTATATTATCATGGAGTGGTGGCAAAGACAGCTCCTATACTTTACACCAATTACTGAACGATGAAAGGTATGAAGTAAAATATTTGCTTAGTACAATCAATGGGGTTTATAAAAGATTATCCATGCATGGTGTACGGGAAGAACTGATAGAGGCGCAGGCCAAAAGTATTGGCATCCCGCTATTGAAAGTATATGTGTATGAAGCCAACAATGCAGAGTATGAAAAGCAAATGGGCGATATGCTGCTGAAAGTAAAATCAGAAGGTATTAACACGGTTGCTTTCGGTGATATTTTTTTAGAAGATTTAAGGATTTACCGTGAAGAAAAAATGAAACAGGTGGGCATGGATTGTCTTTTCCCTATATGGAAGCAGGATACAAAATGGCTGGTGAAAGATTTTATTGATAAAGGTTTTAAAACATATACCTGCTGCATCAATGACGGCTACCTGGATGAAAGCTGGTGTGGCAGGCTGATTGATGAAAGCTTTGTAAAAGAATTGCCGCCAACTGTTGACCCCTGCGGAGAAAACGGGGAGTTTCACAGTTTTTGTTTTGAAGGCCCAATTTATAAATCTCCTGTTTCTATTATTGCTGGGGAAAAAACATACAAAGCACTTGTGCTAAATATCAAAGACCATCCTACGCCCATTAAAGATGTGGGAACAAAAGGTTTTTGGTTTTGCAATTTATTAATGCAGGCATGAAAGAAAGAATATTTCATAGCATACCGCAACCGGATTATTACATAGAAAATGGGTACACTGTATTTACAGAAATGTTTCATTTTAAAAGGGGCTGCTGCTATAAAACGGATGCAGGCATTGCCCCTGGAAAAAGAAAACTGAAAAAGAGGAAATGGTGTCTTCCAAAAAAGGTAAAAATTATACTGATGACGTTAGATGAAGTGATAGAAAAGCGAAGAGATACCCGGCATTTTTTGCCAGAGGAGGTGCCGGATGCAGTATTATTAAAAGCATTACAAGCTGCACACAAAGCACCGTCTGTTGGTTTATCTGAAGCGGTAAAATTTTATCTGGTTAAAAAGCAACCGGTTAAAAATGCCATTTATAACAGCCACCAAACTAATCTATAACTTGCACACTGACAAGGCCACTCTTGTTCCTTTTTCGCCTTACAAACATCAGTTAAAAATACAAAAACACAGCCTGGGACACCCAAATCAAAAACAAAAACACAGCAAAAACAATACCTTCAGAGGACTTTTTCCTAATTTCTAAAAAAGTGCGGAAGTTAGGACAATGATGAAGGGCATATTTCCTGGAAAAAACTGAACCCTTTGCAGGAAAGTATGATAATTATAATATTTCAGATATTTGGACGTTAATCTATCATTTACCTATAGACCGATATCGATTAATTCGCCAAAAACCTTAGAATATGAAAACTGGTTTATACAAACACGCAGTTATTGTATGCCTTTTTTTCAGTAACCTGGTAGTTTTTGCCCAACAAAAGATAGATAGCAATACAGTTAAAAAATCCTATTGGGAGGTATCAGCCAACTATCTCAGTAACGCTGTCTATTCAGGCCGGAAGGATTCAGCCATAGTAGCCTATTTACGTCCGTCAATTGGGTATCATCACAAATCGGGGGTTTATATAAAAGCCGGTCTTGCCTACTTGTCGAGTGCCGGTAGCGATAACAAGATAAATATGTTTTCAATTGATGGGGGCTATGATTTCTCAATTGGAGAGCATCTGGACGCAGGGTTGTATGCTTCCCAATACTTTTACAGTGATGCGAGTTATGCGGTACTGTCTGAATTAAATGGGTCCGCTGGCTTTTATGCGGGTTATAACCTTGGTGCGGTTAATATTAATGCCGGAGCTGATTTCCTGTTTTCTCAAAGCACAGATTTTACAGGGAATCTTGGCCTTAACCATGAGTTTAACTGGACTAAGAAAAAAACAATATGGTCGTTATATCCAGCAGTTGTCTTAAATGCGGGAACCCAATATTTTTATGAATCCTATTATAAATACAGGAAGTTTGTAGTGGCAAACGGAAACGGAAATAGCAAAGGCAGAGGCCATTCTCAGACCACCACCGCCAACAATGGCTACAGTAGTTCAGTTAGCAGTTTAACCGTCTCTTACAACAACCGGTTCACCGTTCTTGACTATGAGTTATCACTTCCTTTCAAATATGAACAGAAAAAATGGAGTTTTTATATAACACCTACGTATGCAATGCCTGTCAGCCCAATAAGTTACAACACAGGGCAAACAATAGAGACAGAATCATTATCAAATTCCTTTTTTGTTGAGATAGGCGCCACTCTAAAGCTTTTAAAGCATTTATACCATGTAACAGGTGTTGCAAATCCATATCATAAATGATTCGCGGAGTAGGGGGAAGAAATGGTCTCCTTAGTTTCACCCGCTCAAAAAGCACCATAAAATAATTCCACCGTAATAGCAAAGTACCCATTAAAAAATTTTTCATAAGGGGAAGCCCTTAATATAGCATTGCTGCAACCCTGCAAAGTTCCTGCCTAGTGGTTGCATCGTTCTCAAATCTGTAGCGCCACCGGCCTATATCGTAAAGTCAGCGTTCAGCCAATGGGTAATAAAAAACGGATAGAAATCAGGATTTATGACAATGTAGAACCGAAAGACCCTCCACCTCCATAAACTGGTTAATTAACTATAGTTGTAAAAGAGCCTAATATTCTAAAGCATATACCTGTACCTTACCTAATCCTAATGCAGACGATATGAACTATCATTGTTATGGTCCGCCATTATCATGGCCCGGTACCCGATTTTGTAAGAATTAATGTGCAGCTTTCAGGAGGAGATCAGTCAGGAGGAAAGAACGGCTTAGTGCTAGTACTTTATTTTTTCTGTGAATAGTTTTCCATGTCAAAGATAAACAGCGTATTCATCAATATTTTTCCTGCCAAGTATAAGTTTCAATGCATGGTCGCACATCATGGAGCCGATTATACCAGGCACAATACCCAGCACCCTGTTTTCATCACAATTGGGTACATCCTCCGGATTTGGCGGCTCCGGATAAAGATCCCGGAGATTTTTACTGCCATTGTAATTGAAAACCGAAAGCTGTCCTTCAAACTTTAATATACTACCATAGACCAAAGGTTTGTTTAGTTTGAAGCAAGTGTCATTCACGAGATACCGGGTGGCGAAATTATCAGTGCCGTCTACTATTACATCAAATTGTGAAATAATGAATTCGGCATTGGTCTCCTGCAATTTTTCGTAAAAACAATACAACGTAAATTCGGATTCTGCTGATATATTTTTTCTGCAGCAACATTTGCTTTCGGTTTACAGGCATCGGAACTTCCACCAATATTTGCCGGTGAAGGTTGTGTATTTCAACGGTATCAAAATCAACAGTACCTACCGTTTTTGCACCGGCTGCACCCAGGTACTGGAGTATGGGGCCAAGACCTCCGGCACCCACTACCAGCACTTTCGCATTTTTTAATTTTTCCTGTCCTCCTATGCCTACTTCATCGTGTAACAGTTGCCTACTGTACCGCAGCAATTCATCACAGTTAAATACTGACATCTTGTGTAATAAATTTTTGGTCCCAGTCTTTCCATACAGGCTCAAATCCGCCTTCCACAATCATTTGTGCAACTTCCCCGGGTGTGCGTTCATCACGCTGTTTCAATGAGGTGCATTTCAATAAAGTTTTCAACAGGCTGCAGGCTAATTAACCCTTGTATGTTGCTCTCACCCTTCACAATTAGTTTATACAATTGGCGGCCTTCATATTTTAACTCGCTTTTCTAATTAAACCGCCATCCGTTCTTTTTAAGAACCGTTTTCAAATTGGCTGGTATAAGCGGATGTACCTCTATTAGATTGACTATCTTACACACATACCTACAATGTAGCCTCTAAAGGCATATCTGTTAATATCCGTTATGCTTTACCCTTTTATGTCTGAGACGCTGCCTATTCGAGACAAGCCAAGAATGCCTATATAACATCCCCTTCATAACTACCACGTAGATCAGTATGGAACCCTTTGTATTCCGCTTTGCTGTAAAAAAGTATCACTTATTTAATTACTGTCTTTACTGTTTTATCCACGGTCCAAATTTGCTCATCTATTCCATGCAAAAGAAGATAAAGATTTATTCCAAAAAATGTATTTTTGTAAAGACAAGTCAACCGTCCGGTCCGCAAATAAATAGTTTAAAACCCGCTCTGGTAGCGGGTTTTTCAACCCTTGTATGTTGCTCTCACCCTTCACAATTAGTTTATACAATTGGCGGCCTTCATATTTTAACTCGCTTTTCCAATTAAACGGCCATCCGTTCTTTTTAAGAACCGTTTTCAAATCGGCTGGTATTAACGGATGTACCTCTGTATCCAGGCTTTTGCCCGTAGCTGCAACATCGATACTGTTAGTGATCTTATCAATGTACAATGAATGGTTACTCATTTCAAATAAAATTAATCAAAATGATTGTTTATAATCAGGATCAGATGTCCCAAATTTCTTGATTAGTTAACTTGTTTACACACATACTTACAATGCAGCCTGAAAAGGCATATCTGTTAAGATCCGTTATGCTTTACCCTTTTATGTGTGAAACCCGGCCCATTCAAGACAAGCCGAGAATGCTCTTATAATATCCGCTTTATAACGACCAGGTAGATCAGTATCGAACCCTTTGTATCCCGCTTTACTGAAAAAAAATATTACTTATTTAACTACTGTCATTACGGGTTAATTCACGGTCCAAATTTGATCATCTATTCTATGTAATAGAAGATAAAAATGTATTTCAAAAATGTATTTTTGTAAAGACAAGTCAATCCTTGTAAAGGAGTATAAGATTCTGTCAGGAATGTTGAAGTTGATCGAGTAAAAAATAGAGTAAAAAAATAAGTCTTTGTAATTCAATAAGTTAAAGCGGTCTAACCTTTCCCGTCCGGTCCGCAGAATGAGTTAAAAGCTATTGATTATCAATAGCTTTTTTATTTAGTCGAATTTTTAGTCGAAGTCAATCTTAAAATTCCTTTAGTTCTTACCTTACTTTACTTAGAGTAACATGTCCTTATAAAGGTACTTCTTATTTTATACAATTTAATCTTACACAACCACTCAGTCTTATAATGGTTATATATTGCGATAGATACTCATGCTTTCAAATTCGTGACAGTTGTAATTTTACAGGAACTGTAACTATTAATATGATCTGAAGAAATAAGCGAACTCTTTAAACTTATGGTCAGGCTAATTAATTATGAAGGATAATGTAAAGGAATGAAGTTCCGGGCAAAGGCAATTAGGTATTAATATTCCATCAAATTCGTATTCTACGAATGTTTCAAAGATGCCCTGTAAATACCGCAAGCTAAAGCTATTTAATTGCTGCTCCCGTTGCATGCTTTTAGATTCATAAAAGCTCTATTTGCTCCAGTGTTTCTTTTGTGTTCATTGCTTGTTTATTCGATTTAATGGTTGTGGAATAATGTTATTTGGTACAAGGGCGCGATGCAAGGATGTTTAATATTAATTTGATTTGTTTGGTTCATAATAAAAAATGTTTTGAAGATCCATCGGTTTACGTATTAATTTATTTTGAGTAGAGGATTTCAGAATGAACTCTGCACTGAAGCAGAATGCCAAAATCCTCTGCTCAAAAGGGTGCAAACCCGCGGACGAGCGTGCGGAAATGAGCCTTACCGGTAGTGTTCGGATCCGCACATAGATTTTATAAAAATACTATCATTTCCGTTGCTTTACCTGCCTTTTATATTCAGGTTATATCCACTCCCAACGGTAAAAACAGCTCCGTTGATAAGGTCAGGCTTCTGCATACACCATTACTATTAAGCTTAATTGAATGAGGCGCATTCGAATTCACAATTACATCTGTGTTTTCATCAGGCATAGTATGGCAACTCCAATTGCCAGGGTCTTCCACGGCTGTACTTACGGTTCCAAAACATGTGTTGGAGAAATTAAGAATTTGTGCAGAAACTGCTATTGTAGTTCCTCCTTTAGTGTCGATACATCTGAATTTATAGCCGTACTATGAAGTAGGTGGGTTTATTATTGTAAGTTGTTAGTAGCAGCGCCACTATAAACTGAACTATTATTAATATTAATAAACCCACTGCCAATATCTCCCTGCCATTGAAAAGAATAACCATTGCCTGGAGTCTCAAAAGTGAATGTTGTATTACTTCCTGGACAAATGTTTGGTTGAGATTGTACAGTAATTGTATTTTCTCCCCCATTCTTCTGTGGCTCCCTGTAGCCGGTATTATCGGTATCAATAGAATAGAAGGCATAAGTTACTCCAACGTCGCCGCCGGGAAAGTTTATACCAGTACTGTCAATATTTTCACGGAACAAAGTAAATTGTTTTTAGAATAAAATTAGCTACGACCTTTCCTGCTTCATATAATGATGAACCCACCGTTAAAAATTTCCCGGACAAAGAATTTAAAAATGGGGTTCAGTTGACGGCATTATAAACAATGCCGGTATCATTCAGCCCTTCAAAAAAATTGCCGACCTCTCTTATGACGTGATAGAAAAGGTAATGAATGTCAACTGGTATGGGACACTTTATAAGGTAAAGGCATTTCTTCCGCACCTGCTTACACGCCCCGTAGCACACATCGTAAACATATCAAGCATGGGTAGTTTTGTACCGGTACCGGGGCAAACTATTTATGGAGCATCGAAAGCTGCAGTTAAATTGTTGACTGAAGGACTGCATTCGGAACTGGCTGGCACCAACGTAAAAGCAACCGTTGTCTTTCCTGGTGCTATCAAAACCAATATTTCTAAAAACTCCGGCTTGAACAACCCGACGCAGGCGTCGTCAGATAATAAAGCTGCAAAAGTGTTAGAACCTGCCGTAGCAGCTAAAATCATTATAAAAGAAATGGAAAAGGATAGTTACCGGGTGCTCGTAGGCAAAGATGCTGCAATCATGGATTTCTTTTATCGTCTTAATCCAAAATCAGCAGCCGGACTTATCGCTAAAAAAATGAAACAGTTGTTGGCAAAGTAAGCTTATGACTTTGTGAGAGCATTCAAGTTGTTAATTCCTGTCGAATTATTTAAAGTCCATATGATCCAGTAGACAAATGGAATCAGCGAACATTTATAATATATACTTGACATTACATCTTTCCTGAAACAAGGGACAAACAACCTGGAAGTTCGCGTTACACTCCAGGACAGTAGAACGACTTTATTGGTCTCGCCAGGAATGGTGACAAGCGATATAATCACTTCAAAGGAAAGAAGCTGACGTCATGTCTGCTGGATTGCTTGGTCCTGTTGTAATCCGGTCTGGAAAGTAAGGAAACGTTCTTAAATAGAGTTTCGAATGGTGAGGGTAAAGGGCACTTCCAAATGTGCCCTTTCTTTTTGCAAAATCATTTCGGCTGCCATTTCCCCCATCTTCCTAAAATCTGTAGACATAGTGGTGATGCCATCAAGGATAAATTTTTTCCATGGTGTTTCGTTATACGAAATAATGCCCACGTCTTTGCCGACTTTCAGCGAGGTGCTTTGAATTTTTTCCAGCAGCACAACCAGGTCATCCTCCATCAGGTTGATGTAGACATCGCCGTTTGCAATTTTCTCCTGTTGGAGCTTGTGTATTACATTGTATTCAAAGGCAAATTCCTGGCAAAATGAACGAAAACCTTTTAAGATTTCCTCAGGAAAATACGTGTAGGAAGGAAAGACAATCTTTAGTGCCAGGTACTTCGTCAAATAGGGCAAGGCATCTTTAAGTGCGGTGTAAATGTCTTTTTCAAAGTTTTCATATACAGCACCGTATTCACCTTTCACACCGGCGACCAGCTTATCCAGTAGGATTAACTTCTCCAATGGAAGCTCGTTGATGATTTCCGCTGCCTGTTCTCCACCTTCCAAAAAATGCGGTATGATTACATAAAAGTCATAGTCCTCTTTGCGGTTCTGCAACAACTTCTTGAATAAACCAAAATCATTGTTGTAAATATAAAAGTCAATACCGGCCAGTTCACCGAGGGTGCTTACAAAGGCATCGTAAATGATCTTCTTGTGTGCACTCAACTTGTTGAAGAGAAGGAATACTTTGGTGATTTGCTTTACGTCTGATCGGTTGATGAAATATCCTTTTCCCGGAAATGAATTTACTACACCCAACTTCTTAAGGTGCCGGTAAGCCCACTCTACGGTGTTTCGGCTAATGTCTAATTCATAGCTAAGATCGTTAATGGAGGGTAGTAGGTAGTCCTTTGTCAATCTTCCATCTTGTATTGCTTTTACAACAGAGTTGATGAGTTGCAGGTATTTTGGTGTAGCTGAATACTCATCAAATTTTACGAATTGGTAGATGTTCTCTATGCTCATATGGTGGAAGGTTGACCCTAAACTTTACAAATTGAAAGCGGGAATTTACCCATTAAAAAATTAAGTCGTATTCCTGTTTCATACAACAAAAGGTAGAATCACCAAAGTGATAAGACAGTCGGTAACAGTTAAAAACAGAATGCTAATTATTTTTGTCCCACATTTTACCAAAAGCGATTGATCCATATGCAAGCATTACTCGGAGTCATCTTTCATTTTATCGGAGGTTTTGCCTCTGGCAGTTTTTACATGCCTTATAAGAAAGTAAGAGGCTGGTCATGGGAAAGCTATTGGATCGTAGGAGGTGTATTTTCGTGGCTTGTTGTGCCTCCTCTTGCAGCCTGGCTTACCATTCCCAATTTCTCGCAGATCATTCAGCACACAGGCAGTTCTACACTGTTTTATACTTACCTCTTTGGACTTCTTTGGGGTGTAGGAGGATTAACTTATGGCTTGGGCGTTCGCTACCTTGGCGTTGCTTTGGGCAGCAGTATTATCCTTGGATTGTGTATGGTTTTTGGTTCGCTAGTTCCGTCCTTTTATTACCAGCTTTTCCCACATCCGGGAAAAGATACCATTGGCGCTATTGCGGGCAGCACTTGGGGACTTACAGTACTGAGCGGCTTGTTAATATGTGTGGTGGGTATCATTTTCTGTGGCAGAGCAGGTACTCTGAAAGAAAAGCAGCTTAAATCAGAACCAGCTAATAGGAGTAATTCGGAAAGCAATAATGAAGAGTCTTTAAGACAGCGCCAAAACTTACTGGTTGCAGAATCGGTGGATGCAGACAATGGTTCTCACACAGCGGTATTCGAAGAAGTAGCTATAACCCCTGGAGCCCCACCTTCTTCCCACGGAGCTTCTGCTAACAACAGTATAGAATTTAAATTCGGATTGGGGCTTACCCTCGCCATTATCTCAGGATTGCTTAGCGCATGCTTCAATTTTGGTATCGAGGCTGGTAAGCCGATGGCTGATGTTGCAGACACCATTTGGAAAAGTGCTCATCCTAACAGCACCACCGAATTTCTTTTTCGTAACAATGTTATTTACGTGGTAGTTCTTTGGGGCGGCTTAACTACCAACTTTATCTACTGTATGTTCCTTAATGCCCGCAATCGTTCCTTCAGTGATTATGCCGATAAAAAAACACCTTTACTAAAAAACTACCTGCTTTCGGCCTTAGCCGGTACCACGTGGTTTCTGCAATTTTTCTTTTACGGCATGGGCGAGAGCAAATTAGGCAATGGAGCTTCTTCATGGATCCTTCACATGTCTTTCATCATCCTCATTGCCAACGTTTGGGGAATTGTTTCCAACGAATGGAAGGGAGCTTCAAATAAAACAAGATCAACATTATTTATAGGTGTTGCTACCATTATTGCCGCGGTAATGGTGGTCGGTTTTGGCAACTACCTTAAACAATAAAAATTAAACATCACCTATCACTTAATTTAAAATCAGATCGGGTATTATGAAGGTTGAAGATATTATGTAACCAACAGCCCTAATGCTATGTAACTTCCGTTGCGTCGCACACTTCAGCAATAAGTAATCCTGATCAGCAAAGAAAATACAATGAGTACAACAACAACTAATTTTAAACACGTAAGCTATTTGTGGGACGAGTCGAAAGCCGCAGAACTTGCAGGCGACGAAGTTGGACTGTTAATCTATCGCTCTAATTTATTGGGAGCTGATCTTCGTCTTACCAACTACGGTGGCGGAAACACGTCCTGTAAAGCAATGGCAAAAGATCCCTTAACGGGAAATGAAGTCGAAGTGATGTGGGTAAAAGGATCAGGTGGAGACATTGGTACGCTTAAAAGAAGTGGCCTTGCTGCTTTATATGTTGATAAGCTACGAAGTTTAAAAAATATGTATCGCGGTATAGACCATGAAGATGAAATGGTAGAATTGTTCAATCACACGATCTACAATCTTGCCTCTAAAGCACCATCTATCGATACGCCTTTGCACGGCTTTTTACCCTTCAAACATATTGACCATTTGCATCCTGATGCTGCCATTGCTATCGCTGCGGCAAAAGATGGCAAGCAAATAACACAAGACCTTTTCAACGGAACAATCGGTTGGGTAAAATGGCAGAAGCCGGGTTTCGATCTTGGCCTTCAACTTCAAAAGTGTTTGGACTCAAATCCTGGTATCCGTGGCATTATGTTAGGATCTCATGGCTTGTTTACGTGGGGCGATACTGCCTATGAAAGTTACATGAACACACTTGAAGTTATTGAACGCTGTGCACAATATATTGAAGATGCAATTGCAGAACAGGATGCAGTTTTCGGTGGTGCGAAAGTAGAGTCTTTGCCAAAAGAACAACGCTTAAGCCAGGCCGCAACTTTAGCTCCTATACTGCGTGGTTTCTGCAGCAGCAAGACTAAAATGATCGGTCATTTCAGCGATGATGAAAGAGTGCTCCAGTATATTAATTCTAAGGACCTTGATCGTCTTGCTCCTTTGGGTACAAGTTGTCCTGACCACTTTTTGAGAACTAAGATCAGCCCGCTTGTTTTAGAACTTGGTGCTAATGATGATCTTTCTGATGTTGATGCTCTTAAAGAAAAGCTTCTTCCAAAGTTTGAAGCATACAGGCAGATGTACACAGATTATTACAACAACTGCAAACATCCAAATAGTCCTGCTATACGCGACACCAATCCTGTTATCATCCTATGCCCCGGCGTAGGTATGTTTGCCTTTGCAAAAGACAAGCAAACTGCAAGAGTAGCCGCAGAATTTTATACCAATGCCATTAACGTAATGCGTGGCGCAGAAGCCATTTCTGAATATACATCCCTGCCACGACAGGAGGCTTTCAACATAGAATATTGGTTGCTTGAAGAAGCAAAGCTTCAGCGCATGCCTAAACCAAAACCTTTAAGTGGTCGCGTTGCATTGGTAACCGGAAGCGCTGGTGGCATAGGTAAAGCAATCGCTAAAAAGTTTGCAGAAGAAGGTGCCTGTGTTATCATCAACGATATCAATACAGAACGGATGGAAAGCGCAATGGCTGAATTCAGTAAACTATATGGCCGGGATACTGCCGCTTCTACTTTGCTGGATGTAACAAATGAAGCAACTATTGAAAACGCATTTGACGAAGCTGCGTTGGCTTTTGGTGGTGTCGACATCATCATAAACAATGCAGGTATCAGTACATCGAAAGCGTTACTCGATCACACTATTGAAGATTGGGATAAGTTGTATAACATCCTTGTAAAAGGCCAGTTCCTTGTATCGAAGGCTGGTGTAAAAGTTTTACGCAAACAGGCTTTTGGCGGCGACATCGTTAACATCGTTTCTAAAAATTCTGTTGTTGCCGGCCCGAACAATGCAGGTTACGGGTCAGCAAAAGCTGCACAGGCCCATCTAACCCGTCTGCTTGCTGCAGAGCTCGGTCACGATAAGGTTCGTGTAAATACAGTTAACCCTGATGCGGTAATTGCTGACTCAAATATCTGGGCAGGTGGATGGGCTGAAGGACGTGCAAAAGCGTATGGCATTACAGTGGAAGAATTACCTGCTTACTATGCAAAACGCACTTTAATGAACGAAGCAATTTTGCCTGACGATATCGCCAATGCATGTTTTGTTTTTGTTGGTGGGTTGTTGAATAAATCAACCGGTAATGTATTGAATGTTGACGGTGGTGTAGCGGCTGCATTTGTGAGGTAGAAAGCCCCATAAGTAAAGAGATAGCCGCAAAGACGCTAAGACGGTAAGAAACGCAAAGGACTTAGCGCACCTTTGTGTCTTTGCGCCTTCGTGGCAAAAAAGATTTTCCGTACAAGGGTGCGACGTCCGCCCGGCCTCCATTCGGACGGGCAACGATGTTGAAAGTTGTTCCAAAAGCTAAGTACATAAAAATAAAACTATGCATCGCATCGCTTTTAAAATGCAGTTACACAAAGGCTTCGAAGAAGAGTACCAAAAACGACACAACGAGATTTGGCCTGAACTGCAACAGCTTTTAAAAGAATCGGGCATCAGTGAATATTCAATATTTCTCGATGAAACAACCAACAGTTTGTTCGGCGTGATGAAAGCGGAAGATCCGGCAAAACTCGATGATCTTCCATCAACAGCGCTTATGCAAAAATGGTGGAAATACATGTCCGATATTATGGAATCAAATCCTGATCATTCACCTTTTCAAACACCTTTGAAGGAAGTTTTCCATTTACCATAATTAAACTGATTGTCATGCAAATAGAAAAATTTAAAATACAGGAATTCAACGACGACAACCTGCAGCAACACAAAAACAAGTTTGGTTTTACCGCTTCAACCGTTGATAATGTTGAAGCTATTCTGCAAAAATTAATTGACTTACAGATTGCTATACCAAGCTGGGCATTGGGCACCGGCGGTACACGCTTTGGACGTTTTCCCGGAGGCGGCGAACCTCGAAGTCTCGAAGAAAAAATTGAAGATATTGGGCTGCTTCATAAGCTCAACAATTCAAGCGGCGCCATCTCTTTACACATTCCCTGGGACATTCCATCAAATGCCAATAACATAAAAGCCCTTGCTGCACAAAACGGACTTCGTTTCGATGCTATGAACTCAAATACTTTTCAGGACCAGGCCGATCAAAAGCTAAGTTATAAATATGGGTCAATGCAGCATGTTGAGAAGGCTGTGCGCAAACAAGCCATTGATCACAACATTGAAGTAATAAAATATGGTGTTGAATTAGGATCAGATCCTTAACCGTTTGGCTTGCTAATGGCTCTAATTTTCCCGGCCAGCTAAACATGCGAAAAGCTTTTCAAAATACTTTGGAGAGTTTGCAGGAAATATATGCCGGGCTGCCGGATGACTGGAAGATGTTTGTAGAATACAAAGCTTTTGAACCTAACTTTTATTCAACAACAGTAGGCGATTGGGGCCAATCATTTTTATACGCAAGCAAGCTTGGACCTAAAGCTTATACACTTGTTGATCTTGGTCATCACTTGCCCAATGCCAACATTGAGCAAATTGTATCATTATTATTAATGGAAGGAAAGTTGGGCGGTTTTCATTTCAATGACTCGAAATATAGTGACGATGATTTAACAGTTGGCAGCATTAATCCTTACCAGTTGTTTTTAATTTTTAAAGAGTTGGTAGAAGGCATGGATGCAAGCGGAATGAACCATGCTTCGGATTTAGGATGGATGATTGATGCATCACATAATGTAAAAGACCCTTTGGAAGATCTGCTTCAATCGGTGGAAGCTATTATGATCGCATATGCAGAGGCTTTACTGATAGATCCTAAAGCGTTGGAAGAAGCGCAGCTAAGCAACGATGTTGTAAAGGCACAGGAAATACTGCAGGGAGCGTATCGTACAGATGTAAGACCGTTGGTTGCAGAAGCACGGCTGAGAGGCGGGGCTGCATTAGAACCTTTGCAGATGTTCCGTAAGTTAAAAGTGAGAGAAAACCTGATTAAAGAACGAGGCTTTAAAACGGTTGCTACCGGCTTATAAGGAGATGTCAGCTATACCAGTTATTGCCATATTTGATGTTGGGAAGGCCAATAAAAAATTATTTCTGTTCGATGAGAATTATAGAATAGTTTTCGAACGATCTGCACGTTTTTCGGAAACAGTTGACGAAGATGGTGACGCATGTGAAAACCTCGATAGTCTTCGATTGTCTGTTTACGATTCTCTACAGGAGGTGTTTCATCATAAAGCTTTTGAAGTAAAAGCAGTTAACTTCTCCACTTATGGAGCAAGCTATGTACATCTCGATGAAGAGGGCAGGCCGATAACGCCTTTATACAACTACCTCAAACCATACCCCCAGGATCTGCAAAAGCAATTCTATGATACTTACGGTGGTGAGGAGAATTTCTCAAATATAACAGCTTCTCCCATTTTAGGACATTTGAATTCAGGCATGCAATTATATTGGCTGAAGTACAAAAGACCCCATGTATTCAGAGCAATTAAGCATTCTCTTCATTTGCCGCAATACATGAGTTATTTATTGTCAGGCGACCATTTTTCTGATATTACAAGCATTGGCTGTCATACCAATCTTTGGAATTTTGTGAAAAACGACTACCATGAATGGGTTTACAAAGAAGGGATTATAAAAAAATTAGCTCCCATCGTTTCAGGCGAGCATGTTGTCTATCCTGCTTTTCCCGGAACAAACTATAGGGTAGGTGTTGGATTACATGACAGTTCTGCTGCCTTGATCCCTTACCTGGTAAATTTTCATGATCCTTTTATTTTGATATCTACCGGTACGTGGTGCATTAGTTTAAACCCTTTCAACAATCAGCCACTTACTGCTGAGGAATTGCAATGCGATTGTCTTTCTTATATGACCTACCAGGGAAAGCCTGTAAAAGCGTCAAGATTGTTTGGCGGCAATGAACATGAACAGCAGGTTAAGCGGATTGCAGATTTCTTTCATCAGTCTACGTCACGCTACAAGTCAATGGAATTTGATTTGAAAATTACTAACGACTTACGCGGAAAAAATGAAATAGCTGACTTTGTGTTGGATACACAGACACTCGTTAAAACATCGTTGTTTGCAAAGAGAGAACTTTCGACATTTAAGAGTGATGAAGAAGCTTATCACCAATTGATTTTAGACATTGTAACCCAGCAATATGCGTCAACTCAATTGGTTTTGAAAGGAACAACCGTAAAAAGGATCTTTGTAGATGGAGGGTTTAGCAACAATCAAATTTATATGGAATTGCTCGCCTCCGTGTTTCTGGAACTGGAAGTTTTTGCAGCATCAATGGCACAGGCCACAGCCGTAGGAACAGCTTTGTCCATACATGAGGCGTGGAACTCGAAACCGTTTCCTAATAATTTGATAGAATTGAAATACTATTCCGGCAATAGAATGTTGTTAGATGCTTAGGTAAGTTATGACCGGATTAATAAAAATAATGATCAGCGTTAACCTATGACAGTAGGCCTTTTTATACCTTGTTATGTAGACCAGTTTTATCCCAATGCTGCTATTGCAACGTTACGGCTATTAGAAAAGCTCGGAGTCAATGTTGTCTTTCCACTAAAACAAACATGCTGTGGTCAACCAATGGCTAACTCTGGTTTCAGTCATCTTACCAAAGGATGTGATGAATTGTTTGTAAAAAACTTTTCAGGTTTAGATTATATTGTTTCTCCTTCCGGCAGTTGTGTATTGCATATTAAAGATCACTTACACGACGATAAGCGGGAACAGGAGGCAATGCATATCCGCTCCAATATCTACGAGCTTACCGAATTTCTGATTGATATATTAAAGGTCGAAGAGTTGGATGCCACATTTCCTTATAAGGTTGGGATGCATCAAAGCTGTCATGGTCAGCGTGGTTTGCATATTGCTCAAATGAGTGAATTGGTTGATAAACCTTTTTCAAAGCCTGCACGACTTTTAAAGATGGTGCAAGGGCTGGAATTAGTAGAACTTGCAAGACCAGATGAATGCTGTGGCTTTGGCGGAACCTTCTGCGTTTTTGAAGAGGCAGTTAGTGCAAAAATGGGTAAGGACCGGGTGAAGGATCATCTTGATCATGGAGCAGAATTTATTACGGCAGCAGATATGAGTTGCCTGATGCATATTGAAGGAATATTACACAGACAGAAAAGTAAAGTACAGGTAAAGCATATTACGGAGATATTGAATGGTGAATAGAAAGTTGTGAGTTTTTTTATTTTAAGAAATTTTGGTATAAGCAGCAGAACATAATTTAACATCCTTCTGTCGCACTCTTGTACAGAAATATCAACATGGATCTGTAGCATTGCCGTTATTTGAAATTTTCTTTGCGATACTTTCTGTCTTTGCATCCATGTGCTAAAAAAAGTTGAATAGAATTATGGAACGTACATTGAAGTGAGTGACACAAACTGGGCATCATAGAAATATAAATGCCGGTAACAAAAATAATATCATGCAGAACACATCAAAAGATCATGCTAAGCTGGCGCAACAATTCAATAAAGACGAAGAGCGGGTGGACTGGCATGATGAGACCTTATGGTGGATAAGGCAAAAAAGGGATAAGGCAGCACATGGTATAGCTGAATGGGAAGCGTTGCGAGAAACGGCATCTCAAATCAAGAACAATGTACTGGCAAACTTATCGGGGTACTTAATACAGTTCGAAGAAAATCTAAAAGCAAATAGCGTAATTGTTCACTGGGCGGCAGATGCGCAGGAGCATAATGAAATCGTGTATTCGATTTTGCAAAAGCATGGTGTAAACAGGATGATGAAAAGTAAGAGCATGCTTACAGAAGAATGCCACTTGAACGAGTTTTTGGAGGAAAAAAAGATAGAGGTAATCGATACAGATCTTGGAGAGAGGATAGTACAACTGGCAGAAGAACCGCTGAGCCATATCGTACTGCCTTGTATTCACAAACAAAAAGAAGAGATAGGACAGTTGTTTCATGAAATGCTGGGAACACCTGCAGGCAATTCTGATCCGCAGTTTTTAACGTCCGTTGCACGTGAACATATGCGTGACACTTTTTTAACAAGAAAGGTGGCATTAACGGGAGTAAACTTTGCAGTAGCAGAAACAGGAGAAATTGTGGTATGCACCAATGAAGGAAATGCAGATATGGGTGTTCATCTTGCTGACGTGCATATTGCGTGTATGGGTATTGAAAAAATAATCCCTCTTCGAAAACATCTTGGTTACTTTTTAAGGCTCCTAACCCGCAGTGCTACCGGTCAGCCAATCACTACTTATTCAAGTCATTTTAAGAAACCGCGGAAAGGGAAGGAGATGCATGTGGTATTGGTGGACAACGGGCGAAGCGTTCATCTTGGCAAAGCTGATTTCAGAAATTCATTGAAGTGCATTCGCTGTGCTGCTTGTTTCAATACGTGTCCTGTGTACAGAAGAAGTGGAGGTCATAGTTATCATACGGCTGTTGCCGGTCCGATAGGTTCTATTCTTGCTCCAAATCTTGACTTGAAAAAGTATGCGGATTTGCCTTTTGCATCAACCCTTTGCGGCTCGGGCAGCAATGTTTGCCCTGTGAAGATTGATATCCACGACCAGTTGTATAAATGGCGGCAAGTATTGGTAAAAGAAGGGTATGCGCCTGCAGCGAAGAAAATAGGTATGCAGGGAATGTCTTTTACGTTGAGTAGCCCTTCTGTTTATCACATAGCTGGCAAAGCAGGAAGGTGGTTTATGAGAAACACTCCTTTCATTTTGAATAATGATCTTAATCCCTGGTACAAGCAACGTGAAATGCCCGAGCCGCCGAAACAATCTTTTACCGACTGGTATAAAAAGAATCGAAAGAAATAGCTATGAGCAGCAGGGATAAAATATTGGGTACAGTAAAACAAAATCAACCGGCATCGGTTGAGTTGCCGGTAATAATAAATTACGACCAGCATTACGAAGATGCGGTTGAGAAGTTCGTTGAAGTATTGAGGTTTATAGGTGGTGAGGCACACATTATTGAAGATTACGCCCAGGTAATAAGTATAATAAAACGAAGCTTTCAGCATGCGAAAAGAATAGTATCTACATGTAAGGAATTAGCAGACGTTGCAGAAATAAATCCTGCTGCAGCTGATCCTCATGACTTCGCCAATGTAGACTTATTTATTACCACATCAGATCTTGCAGTTGCAGAAAATGGTGCTGTATGGGTAAAAGATGATCAACTACCATCGAGGGTGCTTCCGTTTATAGCGCAGCAAATAGCAGTTATAATTAAGAAAGAAGGCATTGTAGCGACGATGCACGATGCTTATGATGTAATTGCTGATACTGATTATGGCTACGCAGCATTTATTGCCGGTCCGTCTAAGACCGCTGACATAGCACAGTCTTTAGTGTTGGGTGCTCATGGTCCAAAGACGATGACAGTGTTTATTATGTAGATTTTAAGTAAGGTTAAAGAACCAGATATGAATATCAATAGAAAGATACAAACCCTTGATGAATTTACTATTCAGCAGTTGCGGGAAGTGCCGGGGGCTACAGGTGAGCTGGCAATGTTATTAAGAGATATAGGTCTCGCTGCAAAGCGGGTGAATGTAGAGGTAAATAAAGCAGGGTTGGTTGATATTTTAGGTGATGCAGGAGAAGTAAATGTACAGGGAGAAGATGTAAAAAAACTCGACATTTTTGCTAACAATCAGTTCATAGGTGTTACAAGACATGGGGTAAGCTGTGCGGGTGTTGCCAGTGAGGAGAATGATGACATTGTGGTGTTTGATGATGAGAAAAGCAATAACAGTAAGTATGTTATGTTAATGGACCCTTTAGACGGTAGCGGTAATATAGATGTGAATGTTTCTATAGGAACTATTTTTAGCATCTACCGCCGTCTGAGTGAAAAAGGAACACCGGTTGTTCTCGAAGATTTTCTGCAGCCAGGCAACAGGCAGGTGGCTGCAGGTTATGTTATTTATGGATCGAGCACTATGCTGGTATATGCTACAAAGATTAGCGTGAATGGTTTTACGCTTGATCAATCCATCGGTGAATTTACTTTAAGTCATCCCGATATAAAATGCCCTGAAACCGGAAGAATTTATTCTGTTAATCATGGTAACTTCTGGCAATATGAAGAAGGCGTGCGTAAATACATTAACGTCTGCCAGAAAAAAGAAAAGCAAGATGGCGGACCCTATACACAAAGGTATATAGGAAGTATGGTAGCGGATGTACACAGAAACCTGATAAAAGGAGGAATTTTTATGTATCCGGCCACAACGGATAAGCCAAAGGGTAAACTAAGATTATTATATGAATGTAATCCCCTTGCATATATTGTAGAAAAGGCCGGAGGGAAAGCAATTAATGGCTTGCAACGAATACTGGATGTGAAACCAACTGAATTGCATGAACGGTCTTCCTTGTTTATAGGAAGCAGAAGAATGATGGAAGAACTTGAATTTTATATTAACAAAGCGAATTGAAAAATTATTAATTGTTGTACAGGACTGTCAATTCCAATTTTATTTATGATATAGCAACTTAATAATTTCATTCTTTTTGTAGTTCAAGTAAGTTTTTTTATCACCAAATGCCCCAACCCTGGATCCCCCAACACCATTTCCATTTCCGATTGAATAATATCCTGCACATCCTGTTTTATCTGCAGGTAGTTGCGTTGCACGATCGAGTTGTCAATCTTTCGTATCACTGGTATATCTTCATAGTTGTCCTGCTCTTTCTTCAAATGATCATGGTTGTTTATGATGTTTCCATGAAAGGTTTTAAGTTCAATTTTACAATCAGGATCGTCAGCTACCATACCAACAAACTCTCCTGAAGAAAGTCCGGATATTTTAGATGGAAGGATCGCAGATTCGAGCTGTTGGAACGACTTATGGAAGTATCGGTTCTGTTAATAGACAGGCTTTCCCTGTCCTGCATAATCTTTCCGAAGCATTTATCATGTTAGGCTTGCCTGAAACCGATGTTTTTTGGCAGGGAAAAGATCTGCCATGGACAACAAAAAAAATATGGGATGGAAAAGTTATACCCGCAGATCATGCTAATTAGAATAGAGTTTAAACATAGCAACAATTTAGTTTTGAAAAAATATTTGGATAATTGTTTTATAAAATATTAAGCGTAAAAACATTACTGTTCCTGTGCCAGTCTATGTCGTTCCATAAGGTAAAAAGCGGCTCCGCAAAATTTGATAATGATACTCCCGCAAAAGGCATTGAAGCTGCTATTCTTGCAGCATCGGCATTATATTTTTTATACCAATCCCAACTAACATCAGGATGATCGGGCCAAAAAACAGGACCGTACGACTCAGTAATAACAGCCTGAAGTTTTTTCCCTTCTGGCAATGTAAGGTGGTTTAATGCATTGTGAAAATAATCTCTTATTCGGCTTAGCATTTCAGGATAGTTATTTCTGCAGGTTGCATCCCATAATTGGGAAAATTCTTTTAAGTTTAACTTTTCATATCCTGCAAAAGTTATAACTCCTGATGCCCCTTTTCCTAACTTTTCGAAAGCACTACTCTGTTCTTTTTTTAATATTAGGCCAGGCATAAAATGAACATCTACTACATCATATATATCAGTTAATCTTTTAGCATATTCTTCAGCCCCTACAGAGGAGTAGGATAAGGGGATTTTATCCTTTTTAATTTCATCCTTAAGTGCTTCACCCAACCAGGCATTGATCTGTTTGTATTTATCGTTGATCACTCTGTCGACTTCAATAACAGTTTCCCCTTCATTATGAACTTTTGAATTTATTTCTCTTATGGATTGTAGACTCCGGGAGCAAAAATGCGGAACTTCATTCATAGGTGCAACCCATACCGCAGATTCCAGAACCCCTTCTTCCCGCATAAGCTTTAAAGCTTTCACCCAAATTTTCGTAAACTTGTCAAACACCTTTTCTTCTTCATCTGGCCGGATAATGTTATTAATAACAAGTGGGTTGATATTGTCGTTGTTTATCATGTGCCCTTTTTCCCACGAATCCAATCCCAGCCATATATTGTATTTCCGACATGCTTTTGCTAAAGCCGACAATTTTTCTAAAACATTCAACTCATGGTCTACAGACGTTTGCCCCCAAAAAGGCAATTTGGTCCCCGGTGTGAAGTTCTTTTTAAAAACTGATTTACCTTCCAGTATGCGTGATGGAAAGCAATCAATCCGCAATGTGTTATATCCTCGTTCTGCAGCTTCAGCTACACATCTTTCCAAAGATTCATATGCGCCCCCTTTATGATGAGCTGTTAGGTATGTAAAGTCCCACATTGCTATTGTAAGGCGTGTTTTTTTATCGAAATAATAAGCTTTATTATGTTCATTTTTAGGAGATGCTTTGTCAGAAGAATGCCCAGCTGAAGCAAATCCTTTCAACGATACTAGAGGTAGTGCAGCGGAGAGGGACGAAAGTTTGATAAAAAAACGGCGCGATAGAAGAGTTTTTATTTCTTTTTCCATATAATATCAAAGGTTTTTAAAAATCGTACAAGTTAATCTCAGTTACCTTATGCCACTTTGCCTTGTTAATAAACTTTAAAGAGTTAAACAAACCACTATTGTTTGATAATGAATTTAGGTGGTGGCATTGATTGTTATAAAGCTGTTTTTAATTTTCAATACTTCCAGACTCAAAAAGATTTGTTTATTTACATCAATAATACATTAGTAACTGTAACAATTATTACTGGCAATCATTACATTACTCAAAGTTATTTTGGTGATTAGGTTATCCCATCCTGCTCTTATATGCTGATTGGATTTCAGCTATTCATACTTATAATGAGGGTTTCGGAAATAACCAAAAACCTTATTTTTATCAGCTCTACAAAGCATAACTCTCCAATAAAACAACGTATCCGCTTACATTCTCATCAGACATAATTTCCTTCATTCTATCACTCGTTAGCGGAAGATGAATAAATTGCTAAAAACATTTTAAACTATTCCGAATCATCATTAACTTTTTAGGGATAATACTTACAAAGAATTTCGCCTAATAATTTTGAACGGATTTTTTACCTGCTTAAAATCCTTGTTTAAAAGCATATTCGCACCCGTTTTGCCCATAGCTTCAAAATCGGTTGTAATTACGGTGATGTCTAAAATTTCTTTAAGCGCTGTTTCATTAAATGAAAGTATTCCAACACCCTCACCTAATTGATAGTTTGATTTTCTTACTTTTTTTATTATCAGCGAAAATCGGTTTCCTCTGTAACTATGTAAACAGTTCCCGGTTTTAATACCTCATTGATAATATCCATAGCCCACCGAAAATTCTATTTTATTCTCGTTACAAAAAAGTTTAGCTCCCTCTATAATTTCGAGAGGGTGATTCCCATTGGGTGTATTCCAAATTGTCTCACCTTAAGCAACCGCTTTAAGTCCTTTTTTGGATATTTCCACAACCTTGCTCCATTGATGATTTTTATTAATTACTCTCAGGTTAAGAAGGTTTTGTGCTCCTTTCATGCTCCATCTTTGACCGGATAATTTCATTCTTTCCTGTATGACTGTACGATGTGCAGACTCTATAGCTCCGGAGCCTATAATACTACAACCTAATTTCACATGTTTTTGATAATCCATTCGCTCTTTATTACTTTGATAATACGCTATTAAATTATCTGCTTCTTTGTTTTGCGGAGCTATTACTGCGATGTTTTTTATGACCTCTGACACTTCACTTTTCAACAGTAATTCTTTTTGTCGGGTTGTCCATTGCTTCTCCATGTTTTTGTCTTTAAAAAAGCTGCTGCTGAACTGGTGCAAATGTTCGCAGGCATGGTAATAATCAAGTATGGAAATTGCTTCTGGAAATGCATCTTCTATCCAGTTTTTTATCCAAATGGCTCCATCCGATATAAACAATAATCGCTTGCCCAGCTTTCCATATGATTCAATTATGCCATCCATCACAGCAGTAAAATCTTTACTGTTTCCCAAATCAGCTACATACTGTGAATTGCTTATCCAGCCTGGCTTTGAGCCTGCATGAATGCAGTCGCTACTCTTAAAAATACGACCCACTTTTACTTCTTTCCAACCCTGTTCCCGCGTAAGAAGCATCGAACCATCAGCTTGCGCGTACAGCACTTCATCTTGCTTTAATGGTGTGAGGGTACGCTCCGCATTTACTTCAGGTTCTATACCCTTTCCATAGAAATCTGTAAGCCCGTAAATCTGCGTGGCGCCTACCTCTACCCCTGATAATTTCTTAAGAACATCACTGCCATTTTCATAGCATTCCAACTGTCCTACATACACCATGTTTTCTTGCATCAAAGGGCTTATCTGAAATCCATTAATTCCATGGCTAAACGGATGCTTATTGGCAATGCTTATTTCCCCAAACCGGGTAAGAGTTTTTTTTTACGCCGGTTAGCCGGTACATCACTCAAATTCTTTTCTAAGACTTCCTTGCTTAACTCTTTCATGATGTCAGAAAAATCCTTTTCATAATCATAAAAATTGTCAATCTTATTAAGAGCTTGCAGCTCATCATAGCGTTTATTGGCAATAGCTAAAAATTCTTCTCTGGTCATAAATGTAACTTTGGTTATCTAAATTTATGATTTATTTCGCCGCGACAATTTGGAATGCACCCTTCCCATTGGGCTCAAATACAATTTTTATACTTTTATATTTCTTAGGCAAATCATTTACATCGTTGAGAGCATTGTATATATCCTGTTGGAAATCCTGGAATACCACATGTGCTTTGTTCTAAACTTTGGCAGGTTCTTATCTAAAAGAAACAATTCGTTTGTATCTATTTTTTTAATAATGCCCCCAATTTCTGTTTTTTTTGCTGTGTGATAAAAATGAGGTACGATTACATAATAATGATATTTACCTGCGGCATTTTCTATTATCTCATTCAAAAGTTTTGGATCATAGTGATGAATCTGCAAATCCACCTTTGCTTTTTTCCCCAGTGTTGCAACAAACTATCGTAGATAATTCTCTTGAAAGAACTTAGCTTATTAAACACCAGCAGTATTTTTAAGCGTCCATCTTTTTTGCCTGTCACGTAATATCCTTTGGCTGCAACACCAATTATGTATCCTTGTTGCTTCAGCTCTTTATATGCACGCTCAATCGTGTCTCTCGCTATAGAGTATTGTTCATTTACTTCATTAATAGAGGGTAAATGAAAGTCCTGATTTATAACTCCTTTCTCAATATCGCGGATAACTGAATTAGCAATCTGCTTAAATATTGGAACTTTATCTTCATGACTAAACTTAAACTTGTACATACCTGTAATATAATTTTTGTTTCTATTGATGAATATACCTGTAAGAAAATCTGGCATTAGGGGCCACATCACCCTTATCTAACCAATGTAATGCATTGCCATCGGATGGTATATTATCGGTCCATTTAAAATCTATCGTAAAACTGTTCTCATCAATTCCCAAACTTTTTTTGGGAATTGATATTTCAATTTCATTGTTGCCCTTTGCGTACTTAAGTGTTGCAATACTTTGCCAGCTAAAACCGCTCAAACTCTTTTCCAATTGCACCGTACTATTGCGGTTGTTATAGTTACTGACACGATATTGAAAACCTTGCCACGAAGGCAGTGCGGCATTTTGAGTATTGATGTATAAATGCATCCAGTTACTATCTTTGCTGCTGGTTAAAGATTGATAAGTTCTTACATAAAAAGAAAGTAGAGTTGTAGAAGCCGCCACTTTAGCTTCTACAATATCGTTGCGTCCACTAAAGTTTGTGTATGCTTTAATTCTTCCCCAACCTGTATGATTGCGGTGAATCGTATCACCCATGTCATCTGTAAAAGATGCTTTTACATTTTTCCAGTCCGTAACATTTTTATCAATAACTATCTTATTATTCTGTGTATATGAAGGTATCGGTCTTGCCCCTTTATACAAGCGGATGTTATTGACTAACTGGTAGTAATAAGCATCTCCCAGTTTACCGTTTTCGGGTTCTGCATCGCGGCTGTACTCCTCATTATATAAGTCTACAAAATAGGTTTCGCCCTTTTCAATTTTGTTGCCCAAAAACTTTCCTGATCCACCATTTGAAAATCGCATAGCCACCCATTCGTTCCATCCTGTAACAAAAACAAATTCCGGATCTACCTGCAATACACGCTTCCATTGCTCACTAAAATATAAACCTTCCTTACTTTGTAAACTATCCGGCGCTGGCTGTTTACTATCATGAAAACTTCTGCCGACATTCGATGTTGGATGTTCAGCAATAGCCACGCTAATCTCTTCAGGTTTCTCTTTCGATTCATGCCAGCCATAATTCTGTGGTGAATGATCTATCCAGGGCCATTTATCCTTGCCATCTCCAAACCATTTAGCATCTTTTGTCCATGCCCACGACTGACGGATATTAAAAAATGAAGTAAGTGTATCGCTCAAATCTTTAGGGGGCGCTAATAACAACGGCTTTCCCTTCCATATAAACCATAAGTCTTTAAATAAATTTCTAGCATAAATATTATTATACAAACGCTGCACAGTTTTTACCGGGTTGCTGTTTACGATAAAGGCAAATGAAGGTGTGGTCTTTCCCTCTTTACGCATAGCCCTGTATGTTTCGGCAATCTTGGTAACCTGCGGTAAATAAATAGCAGCGTTGGTTACATCCAGTATAATTACATCTATACCGGCATCCGAAAGCATCTGTGCATGTTTGCGAATGATCCATTCATCATCGGGTAAATAATAACCAAAATAGGGTTCGCTCCAGTAATGAAAAGCATGTTCGGGACCATACTGCGGATCATTAGGATTAGCAGCAAGAAGCTTCGTTATATCGTAAGGGCTTGCCGTATCTGAAGGTTGTTTATCAGAGATGCCTTCATCTTTACGTGCGCCTCTGCCATGCATATCAAAGCCGTGTGCACCCTGCCATACAAAATAAAAGATGCCCACGTATTTATCTTTTTTAATTCCCGTACCGGTACTTACCTGCCTGCCCAAAACATCCGTTGCCACCCATGTATCCGCTTTAGATGATGATATAAGCTGCGGTGTTTTTTGGGCTTGCAAACTGCTGCAAATAACAATGTTGCCTAATAAAAAAGTACAACATGCAGATGAGGATATTTTATATTCATGTTCATTAATTCTACTTTATAATGTGTAAGATTTTATATTTTTTTTAGTATCCGGCAGTTATATTTCATTGCAAATCCGTGCGTGTGTCACTCTTGCACGGTAAGCTTTTTATGGCGTTTTTTTTTATATTCCAACTGTTTTTCAAAGAATAATCTTTACCTGTTTAGGACCATCTGCTTTGGTTTCAATTTTTCCGTTTGCTAGCTTTTTGTGTTTGATGTTTACGATGCCATAAGGCGTGGGAAAGGTTCCTTCTACCCATTGCAAATCGCCAAGGTTGGGCTTAATGCGGATGACTTTGCACCCGGGTTCAATAACAGATACGCCCAGCACCTGTTCTGTTAACCAACTTGTAGGCCCGCTTGCCCAACCATGACATAGACTATGCCGCAAACCTTTGTAACAATAAGCGCCACAATCGCCATGAATATCCTTTTTGCCGACAGGCACGGGTTCATCAATCCTTGATGCATTCTCTAACCAATCCATATTAAAATCCTCCCAAAAAGTAGTGGCACCCATATCAAGCATAGCGCCCCAGTAAGTACGCATAATATTCATAGCTTCTTTGTAATTGCCTGCCTTCGCCATTGCCTTCAACATGTAGTAGCCATAAAACGTAGAGAAGTTTTTTGCACCGTCTTCACTTAACAAAGTATTGCCCTGTGCCGGTGTAATTTGGCCGGATAAAGTAAGTAAGGCTGCTGCCTGTTTACTGTTAGCCGCATTCGGAACATATTGTTTCATCTTAGCTGTAGTGGCTTTACATTTTTGTGCCGTTGCTTCATCATTTAAAATATTGCATAGCTGTGCACCTGCATCAAAGGTCATGATCATCATGGCTTGCAATCCGGCATGTATGGCTTTTGGATTTTCACTGCTCGGCCAATCCAAAAAGCGCATTCCATTCAATGTTTCTTTACCATTCACATCCACCTTAGTCATCAAAAGATTTAGCAGCTTTATGAGATAATCTTTTTGCTGATCTAAATATTTTTTATCGCCCTGGTACATGTACCAATCTTTTTGTATGAGCACCCACCACATGCTGTAAGCACTGATGCCGTTCATCCAGTTGGGTAATGGAGCCTGGTCTTTGGCTGCATCCAAACTTTTTGGAACAACATCATTATAACCAAAAACTGAGTTGATGGTCATTACTTCTGGATGCATATCTCCCACCCAAACAAGGCGGCCTCTTTTTATGCCATCCCATAGATATTCCTGCATGTTTAAATGAACGGTGTAAGCGCCGGTCAGCCATATTTTATTCAATCGTTCATCATTGCATTTAAATGAACCTTTGTAGGCAATATCCCTGTAAACAAAAATGGCGCTCGCTTCTTTTAAATGTAATTCTGTATTGGCATCTGCCAAATCAATGCGTACAAAACGAAAACCACTGTTGCCAATTTCCTGCACTCCTAACCACGGCAGCGATACATAAAAGTCTCTTAGGGCATGATCGTTGGTAGCGCCTTTCACGGTATCAATATCATTCATTACCTCGCTTACACTTTCTCCAAACCGTACCCGAATGCGAACTGGATCATGGCTTTTCATCATGCCTGTTACCAGTTGCAAACCGCCCTGTAGCTCTTTGCCGAAGTCGAGAATAATGCCCGGCTTGTTTATTGCATCACTTTTTAAAGTACATAAGTTGCGTTGTGGCAATTCAGCTTGCCCTATTCCTTTTTTTAAAAGATTGGAAGCATCTTTTATGTATTGACCGCTATTGTCGCTTTGCCATACGACGCGCCGTGGCGTTATGTATTTGCGTATACGGTTATCATTGTTATATCTTACGGCAGCATCAAATACAGGTGGCAGTTGCTGTGCCTGTACAAAAATTGTAAATAATAAAGCGGAGAATGTTAGAAAATATTTCATGCTGATGATCAAATTATTTAGTGAGATGATATACCGTTTTTGTTTTTAATGATGTGCCGGTACTGTTTAATGTAACCCGGTAAATATCCCTGCCATCCCATGTGGTGATGAGCTTTTTATCTTCGGGCGCTATGAGTTCCATTTTCTCCTTGGATGCAGTCCATTGATTTTTGTTATAAGCAAGGGTCACTTTAGTTCCATCCGGTTTTATAAAAATTATTTTGCCGGGTGTATTTAAATCAACGCTGCATGTTGTCATGAGGGATTGCATGAGGTGCCCGCCTTTAGTCATATCAAATGCATCGGTTATATCAACAAAACCATTCTTTTTATTGACATGGATAACACGGGTAAGATTTTTTAACGCTGCGGTGGCAGGGTACGCTTTCGTAAGGTCCATGCTAAACGAAGTTTCTGATTTATTGGTTTTATAAACAACATAAGCTGCTGCTGCAGCCCGGCCGGCCGGTTGCTGCTGTCCGTTTATGGTTGGTACATTGTGCCAGGGCGATGCATTGTACCATATTAAATACCGCTGATTAGAAAATGTTTTGGAGGTATATGTTCCGGAGCCTACATCAATGATCACTGGATAGCCATCATCATACAAAATAAAATCGCCTACATCATTATGATTGTGGCTCTCGGCATTATGACCGCCGTGCGATGCAATGTATATCCCATTGTTGGTTCGGGCAGCCATCAGTTGTATGTCCGGAAACCACACATCATCGATCACCGCATCTTTTGCCGGATAGTCAGCAATTTCTTTTTTGATAGAAAGATCAGCCAGCATTCGCATCCGTTGAAACGATTCAACCTGCCGTGTTGCATCCGAATTTTGTTGATCTGCCCAACTTCCAAATGCCATCATCTTCGTATCATTAATGGCTTTGCCGAAACGGTAAATCATCAGACCATTGGGCTTTAATTTTGGCGATGCATCAGCAACATTTATAAAATACGGACCTTGTATATGCGTCTTATAAATGTAAGCCCCCATCTTTTGAATGATAGGCTGATTGAAAATGGTGATCTTGTTGTTAGTGGCAGACTGCAGAAGATCCAACGCATCAAAGGCACTACCACCAGCAGCAAACCAGTATGACGGTCCTTCATCTGTTGCGCCGTCTTCACCAAGCCCGTTAATATACAAATCCAATAATTCAAGTTGATGTTTTACCGTAGCTGCTCGTCTTCTTTCATCTTTTTCTAAAAGCAGGTTGGCCAGCATCCAGTTGCTTACAATCCAGGGATCCCAATTGTTTACAGCTACATCTTTTCTTCCGCCACCAAAATAGCTATATCTGCTGCTTTCTTTTTCAAGCGGTGCAAGCAGGCGGCGGTTCACTTCATAATAAATTCGTTGGCGCAATAATGGAGAAATTTTATCCAACTTAGCATCAATAAAATAATCAGCCAGAGCCACGACTGCAGCGGTTTCCGCACCAAATAAATCAACCGTAATATCCTCGGCATCCGGTAACCCACTGCCTGTTTTTTGAAAACTTAGATGAGCTGGAATACCCCAATAGGTTTCTTCGCAAGTATTCCAAAGCCCATTTATTATTTGTTCAGTAAAACGTCCTTTGTCTTCCATGGCTTCCGCCACTATCAGGTCAAAGAGCTTATTTCTTTTTGTGAACGAAAGCGTTTGATAATGTTCTCTGTCACCATTTCTTTCATACTCTAAAGTGATGGAAGCCGGTATAGTTTTAAATTCAAAAGAGAGAGCTTCTTCGCCATAGCGAATATATTTTTGAATGATGCTGTCCGGCACTTGCTCTTTCCATTCTGCAGTAGTTTTTGGATAAGGCTTCCAGTCATTTTTAGAAAGCAGGGCCGAGGTAATTTCCTGCAATGAAAATTTACTCAACAAGTTTCGTTTCGTCACCTGGGCCTGCAGGGTAAACGTGCAGCAGCCGATGAATATAAAAAATAAAAGTTGTTTCACTGTGTTGTTTTAAAATGGCATTTATGACTTATACTTGACAAGGGATAAAATAGTGAGTTGGGATATATAGAAAAAGAGGGGCAACTTTGTAATGACCAAATCACAAAAACATGCCCGCTCTTTCCTTCAACATCAGCAAAGCCGAGATTGAAA
>JAABUS010001828.1_pt1 | contig 43627 bp, 38 predicted proteins | sample 5560161 | NCBI WGS metagenome assembly JAABUS01 (sample SAMN10711885, study PRJNA513376) | rock metagenome | isolation source: Antarctica rocks | place: Antarctica: Victoria Land, Trio Nunatak nord | collected 2016-01-04
GTACCAGGACCTGCCGGAGCGTAGCCACCGGACCGACACCGCCCTCCAAACCGCCGTCGAGACCGCCCTGGCCCACCGCGCCCGCAAGCTTCGCGAATCTACGCATGACTTACCTCGACCTGCTTAGCAAAGGGGTAAGCGCTATGATCGTCGTCACCGCACCCACGGGCACTATCGGCCAACAGGTTCTCGAGCACATCGTCGATAGCGGAGAGCCTATTCGCGTGATCGCGCGCGATCCCTCCCGCCTCCCCGCGCAGATACGCCAGCGGGTCGACGTCGTGCAAGGATCGCACGGCGAGATCGACGTCGTGAACCAGGCGTTCGCGGGTGCCGACGCCCTGTTCTGGCTCGTGCCCCCGGATCCTCACGCCGAGAGCGTCGAGGCCGCCTACGTCGATTTCTCCCGGCCAGCCGCCGACGCCATCACGAGCCAGCGGGTCAAACGGGTGGTCGATATCACGGCGCTCGGTCGGGGGTTGCCGGTTGCTGAGCACGCCGGGTTTGTCACAGCGTCGCTGGCGATGGACGACTTGATCGCGAGCACGGGCGTGAACTTTCGGGCGCTGACGATGCCCTCGTTCATGGACAACATGCTTCGCCAGGCGGAGTCGATCAAGAACCAGGGCGTGTTCTTCTCCCCGATCTCCGGGGATCGCACGCTCCCGGCCTGCGCCACCCGCGACATCGCCGCCGCCGCCGCCAAGCTGCTGCTCGATCCCTCCTGGAGCGGACAAGGCCATGTCGCGGTCCTGGGCCCCGAGGACCTGTCATTCAACGACATGGCGCGGATCATGTCGGACGTGCTCGGCACGCCGGTGCGCTACCAGCAGATCCCTTTCGAGGCGTACACGTCCAGGTTTATCGAACTCGGCATGTCCGAGGCGATGGCGCGGGGCATGACCGATATGGCGGCTGCCAAAGACAACGGTCTCGACAACGCCGAGCCGCGAACGCCCGAGAACACGACCCCGACGAGTTTTCGACAGTGGTACGAGAACGTCTTGAAGCCCGCGGTCCTCAGCTGATCGAGAACGATCGATGCGTCTCACTGGCAACACGATCCTCATCACTGGCGGGACGAGCGGTATCGGCAGCGCCCTGGCCGAGATGTTCCATCAACGCGGCAATCAGATCATCATCGCCGGCCGTCGTCAGGCTCTCCTCGACGACATCGCCGCGGCGCGCCCCGGCATGCGCGGCATCCAGCTCGACGTTGACGACCCCGGTGCCGTCGATGCCTTCGCGGCCCAGATGCGGGACCAGGTCCCTGAACTCAACGTTCTTATCACCAATGCCGGGATCTCCAAGCCCCAAGACCTCACGGCCGACGCGATCGATCTTTCCGTAGCGCGGTCTCTCATTCGCACCAACATCGTCGGCGTGCTTCAGGTCACCGCGGCGCTGCTGCCGACCCTCAAACAGCAGCCGACCTCAACGATCATCACCACCACCTCCGGCTTGGCCTTCATTCCTAACGTCGCGTTCCCCAGCTCCTGCGCGAGTAAGGCGTTTCTTCACTCCTGGCTGCAGTCGCTGCGCATTCAGCTCCGGGAAACGTCCGTGGAGGTCCTCGAACGTGTCCCGCCGTACGTGCAAACGGAACTTACTGGACCCAGTCAGGCGACCGACCCCAACGCCATGCCGCTGGCTGACGTTCTTGCTGAAGTGATGCAGATCCTCAGCGACCCAGCCCCGTCCCACGGCGAGATTCTCGTCAAGCGCGTCGAAGCGCTCCGCTGGGCGACGTCAACCGGTTGAAAGGCGACAACGGGCAATCCGTTGTGTCGCGATAACGGCCCGATTCGCGACGCGCCGAACGTCCCTTCGGGGAGACGTCGTGGTCGGGGACGCGCTGGTGGCCGTCATCGGCTCCTGCCTCCCGCGCGCCGCCCCAGCGAAAGGCGGTAGCCATCCGAGCGTCCCGTGTGCGGAGTGTGCGAAGTGTGCGGAAAGTGTTCATGCAGCGTTCGTGGAGGCGGCGCTGGAGACGCTGTAGGTTGGAACACGACGGAACGGTCGGGGCGAGCGGCGGTGATCACGGCGCGGGCCCGGATGGGTCCGGTCCGCGGCGGCACGGGGCGCTCGACACCGGGTCGAATCGTGCAGCCACCGCGAGCTTCCGGTCGTTGCGGGGGAGAGCGATCCCGAGATCGCGTCATGCCGCGGCGGATGGATTAGGAGGACAAGGATGGGCGTGATGGACCGATGTGCGACCGACTTGCTGGCCGTCGGGTTGCTGCCGGCCCTGCCCGAGGCAGCCGCCGGGACCGCCGGCCCCTGCCGCAACCCGACGATCGTGGTCAAGCATGCCAATAGCCGCACCTTCGGCACCAACCGGGCCGACGTCATTCTCGGCACGAGCGGCCGCGATATCGTCGACGGACGCGGCGGCAACGACGTCATCTGCGGCCGCGGCGGCGACGACGACATCGCCGGCTGGACCGGCAACGACCGGATCTACGGCGGCGGGGGGACCGGCACCGTGGACGGCGGAGAGGGCCAGGACCGCGTCTTCGGCGGTCCCGGTGGTGACGACCTGACCGGCGGTTACGACTCCGACACGGTCGATGGCGGGCCGGACGCCGACTTCGTCGACGGCGGCGCGGACTTCGGCGATCTCTGCGACGGGGGCGATGGCGTGGACACGGTGCGGTCCGCCGACATCGAGAGCGGTGCTCACTGCGAATCGATCGTGAACGTCGAGAACGGTCTGTAGCAACCGACGCCGGAAGGGGCGCGCCTGGCCCAAATGGTCCTGGCCGGGGTCGACGCGGGATGGGTTCCGGTTCTTTGTATCGTCATCATTGTCGACTCCTTGTGGCCGGATCAGACGCTATTGGCTTGACGAGTCGGAACGGTCGGTTCGCGCCGTGCCTCCCGTGCAACAGACGGTGGGAATGACACGCCAACATGGGCGTCAGGGGCGTTGCCGCCACGGGAGCGACTGGGCACCGCGTGAGACGCGGTAGCGATTGGCCGGCAATGATGGTCGACGAGGTGTCAAGTGGTAAGGTCCGGGACCGCGGGGCGACGCGGTCGTGGTCGGGACCGGCGTCGGGTCTCACCGTCGCTCGTTTGAAGCGTATTTCGGCCAGGTGGCCCCTTGTCGGGACACCTGGCCTATGTCATAAGGGGCAACCGCGGGGATAAACGACTCCGCACTCGCCAGGCGCTGGCGCCGCCCACCATGTGCGATGGCGGCAGCGGGAGACGGCGCTTCCGGAAAGGACGATGAGCCGATGGAGGTGTTCGAGGCGATTCGCACGATGCTGGCCGTGCGCCAGTATCAGGACCGGCCGGTGCCGGACGAGGTGCTGCGCCGGGTGCTGGAGGCTGGTCGCTTGACGGCGAGCGGCATGAACGCGCAGCCGTGGCATTTTATCGTGGTGCAGGACCGCGAGACGCTGCGCCAACTTGGGGCGCTGGCCAAGACGGGTCCGTACATCGCCCAGGCGCCGGTGGCGATCGCAGTGGCGGTAGACCGGTCGCGGCTGGCCGTGTCCGACGCCAGCCGCGCGATCCACTCCATGCTGCTGACGGCGTGGGCCGACGGCGTGGGCGGCAACTGGGTTGGCTTCGGCGGTCTGGACGACATCAAGCCCGTGCTGGGCATTCCCGAGGAGCTGGACTTGCTGGCGATCCTGCCGCTCGGCTACCCAGCGGCGGAGGTCGGGCGGGGGAAGAAGGAGCGCAAGCCGCTGGCGGAGGTCGTTTCCCGGGAGCGGTACGGGGAACCATTCGCGTAGGTCCGAAGGTCCCCAGGACGCGCGACGCTACCGGCGCCCGGCATCGAGGGTAGCGAGCCGGGGATGGCCAGGAGGCCGGTAGCCGGCCTCCCGTAGGTTGGGATGCGTGGGGCGATCCGACCGGTCGTTCGACGCCCTCGTCCGGCAGTTCCTGGCCGCACGTCACGCGCGACCTCCATCGCCCCCATCCTGGTGCCGGGGTTCCAGCGTGAGCGACAGGATCGGTGGATACTGTCCGCTCCTGGCGCGGATCGAGGGCAGGAGCGGGGCACGTGCTAAGCCACAATCGGTCCCGCGCTATGAGGGGGTATCAACCCGCTATCGAGGAGGGGCCGATGCCTTGGTGGCGCGCCGTCGTCGTGTGGCTCGTCCTGATCGGAGCCGAGGTTCTGCACGGTATCCTTCGGGCGCGGTTCCTGGTGCCCGCGGTTGGCGAGGTCCGGGCGCGGCAGGTGGGAGTCGGGAGCGGATCGCTGCTGAACCTCGGGATCGCCTGCCTCTTCGCCCGGTGGTTGGGCGCGCGAACGACGCGGACGCGTCTCGGAGCCGGGGTGCTCTGGGTCGCGCTGACAATCGCCTTCGAGGTCGCCTTCGGTCGTTGGGTGCTGCACGCCTCCTGGCGGCGCATCGGCGCGGACTATGACATCCGGCGGGGCGGCCTGTTGCCACTCGGGCTGGTCGCGCTTGCCGGTGCGCCGCTCTTGGCGGCGCGGCTGCGTCCACGGCTGACCGATCGGGCAAAGTAGGCGGCATCGCGGATGACCACCGGCGTGGGTCCTCCACCCACGACCGGGGCACCCGCCCGCTCAGCGTCCGCGGCGCTTGGGACCAACCGGCCGAACGGCGGCTCACGGCCCAAGGCGAAGGGGCATTCCAGCAGGCTGGGTTGAGCGACGACAGGTGCCGGGATCGAGACGCGGTGGGCGGACAGTCGAGTGGACCGAACGGGAGGCACGGACTATGGCCAAGACGTACCAACTCACGCCAGCCCGGCGGCGGCTGAACGGGCTGATGCGCGGCCTGCTGCGGCTTGGTCTGGCGCCGCCGCGGACGTACCTGCTGACGGTGCGGGGGCGCCGGAGCGGCCGGCCGCATGCGACGCCGGTGACCTTGGTGGAGGAGGACGGGCAGCGCTGGCTGGTGGCCCCGTACGGCGCGGGCGGTTGGGTCCGCAATGCGCGGGCGGCCGGCGAGGTGACGCTCTCCCGCGGTCGCCACTCGGAGACGGTGGCGATCGCCGAGCTGGAACCCGAAGCGGCCGCTCCCGTGCTCAAGCAGTACGTGGCGCGGGTGCCGGTCACCCGGCCGTACTTTGACGCGACGCCAGCGTCACCGGTCGAGGCGTTCGCGGCTGAGGCGTCACGTCATCCGGTCTTCCGCATCGTCGGTGCGGAGTCAGCGTGACCCTTCGGTCGGGCACACAGTGAGGCGGGAGGGGAGGGGAGCGCGGGGAGCGGAACGTCAGGCGCGCCCTGTCGGCGTGGGCCGACGGCGTGGGCGGCAACTGGGTTGGCTTCGGCGGTCTGGACGACGTCAAGCCCGTGCTAGGGATCCCCGAGGAGCTGGACCTGCTGGCGATCCTGCCGCTCGGCTACCCAGCGGCGGAGGTCGGGCGGGGCAAGAAAGAGCGCAAGCCGCTGACGGAGGTCGTTTCCCGGGAGCGGTACGGCCAGCCGTTCGCGTAGGTCAGCGACGTTCGCCGATACGATGGGGTGTCGGGCGGGTGACGCCGCCCGTCGAGCGCGACGAGGCCCGGAATGGTGCCCGGCCCTCGTCGCGTGGTGGTGCGCGGCGGCTACGCCGCCGGCGTCGCCTCGCCCATTGCCCCCGCGGACGGGCCGACGAGGAAGGCCAGCCCAACGGCCCGGTCCTGGCCGTCGTTGCGCAGCTCGCCGTCGACGTTGCCCGGGATGTAGGCCGCGTCCCCGGCCTCCAGCGTGGCCTCCTCGCCGGCAGCGAACGTCTCCACGGCGGCGGTCATGTCTCCGGTGGCCTCGACCGTCGCCATTGCCGCGCCGATCCCCGCGCCGCGGGTGACAGTCCAGGCCGCCTCCACCCGTACGGCGATGGCCCCGGACTCAACGAGGAGCACCCCGCCGTTGGGATCGTTTGCGTCGAACGGGCTGACCGCGCCCGGATCGAGCCCGATGCGGACGACAAGCAGGTCCGCCGGGCTCGGCAGGGTGATGCCAGGGGCGACGCTGACGAGGTCGAAGGTCACCCCCTCCTGCTCGGGCGGGCCCGCTGCCGGCGTGGCCCCTTGGGCGCGCGCGACGGTGGCTTGGGGCCCCGCGGCCGGGCCGAGCAGTAGGAGCAGGAGCGCGACGATCGCGACGATCGCGACGGACGGGGCTGAGCGGGTGAATCGCCGCATGGTGGTGCCCTCCTCGTGGCATTGGGCCGGCGCGGCGCCGGCCGCGCGCATCATAAACAGGTGCCCCGGCTTTTTAGCGCCGCGGGGGCAACGCCAGCGCGACGACGACCCGCACGACCGCCGGCAACGACAGCACCCTGAACCGCCGCGCGGCGTTGCCCCAGGAGCGCTGCCCTGCCGGTTGCCGCCGCGGTCGACCGGCTACGACGGTCTGGTCAAGGTCGCGCCGCGCCTCGAAGAGCTAGACGACACCGATTCGCCACCGACTTGGACTGGGTCGCAGTCTCCTACTTGGGCGCACACCCCGATGCCTTGACTGAACTCCTCCGGGGTGGTGCAGCACGTGCCCAGAACGCATCGGCCTCCCGACGGGCACTTGTAGTCGCGTCTCCTCGTGCACCGTTCCAATCTTCGGCAATTTTGGTCCGGCGGGAGACACACGGTCCCGGGCCTTATCCGGCCAGCTCGATCCTGCTGCCGAGTCTCAAAGCAGGAGCAGGTGGACGGCACCAGTGTGCCCGGCGTGGTGGTGGTCGCGGTGTCCTCGCAGCACGGCTGGAAGGGTCTTGGGCTGTCTGGGTTGATGGTCGAGCAACGCCCCGTGTCGGTGATTGGGCAGGTCGTACACCCTTCCAGGGCCGAGGCGGTCTTCGATACCCAGGGGACCGAGAACATCGCGCCCAGGAGGGCCGAGCCGGCCAGCTTGAGGATCCGCCCGCGCGAGATGGTTCCGGTGGCCATCCCTTTGACCAGCGCATCGAAGCCGGATCCCTCCGGTACGCTTTCTGGGTGAACGTGTTGAGGACGCTCGTCGGTCGGCATGGTGTTCCTCCTCTCGGTCGTTCGCTGGATCGATTGCGGTGGTTACCGTCCCCGGTGGTCCACCCGGCGACCGGGAAGTCAAGCCCGCCCGAACCGAGACCGAACCACCGGTCCGTGCCGCGACCAACGTCACCGCCGGCAACGACAGAACCCTGATACCCGGCGCGGGGAGCGGTCCGAGGAGCGTCACGCCCCCGTCGCCTTCCCCGGAGGCGCGCGGCTGGGATGCGGCCCGTCGGAAGGCGCGGAGGACGTCCAACCGGCGCGTGCGGCACGAGGGTCGAGGGGCGCCTCGTCCCGTGCTTGCCGCCCGTCAAGAGTCCCTGGCTCCATCCGATGAAGCCTCCGTGGATCGACGGCAAGCGGCGCCTCGTGGAGCCCGCCCGCTTGCTCACCGCCTGTGAGCGCGAAGACCGGGTCCGTGACGCCGTCGCCTGGCCGCGCTGCGATCACGTGGTCATCCCCCACGAGGTCGCCTGATTGTGCACTGGCGTTCCCCTGCCGACGGCAAACGACGTCGCGCCGGCGGTTTGGGGCAGGAACGTGCTCCGGTTCATCGTGAGCTCCGTGCGGTAGTCGTGGCGCCTACCGCCTCGGTAGGCGCCGCTCCTCGGCTCAGGCGCAGAGGCTCCCCGGGCCGAAGTCCTGGCAGGTGCCACTGCAGCACTCCGCGTTATCGTTGCAGGGAACTCCGGGAGGGGCGCACGGTGGCGGTGGCGCACACTGCAATGCCCCGGTGCAGACCTCGTTCGGGGCGCAGCAGACGCCACCGCAGCAGCCCACGGGGCAGAGCGCGGCGGAACAGGGGTCGTGATTGACCGGGACACACTGCCCGCCCGCGCAGGTCTCGCCCTCGGCGCAGACCACGCTACACACGCCACAGTTGGCGGGATCCGTGTTGGTGTCGACGCAGGCCCCGAAGCAGTACGTCAAGTCGTTGTGGCCGCAGAAGGGCTGACACGTTCCGATTCCGATGCTGCAGACCTCACTCTCGGCGCAGACCGTGCCGCAGGCGCCGCAGTTGGCCGGGTCGGTCTGGAGGTCGACGCAGCCGCCACCGCAGTCGGTCTGGCCGTCGGGGCACGCGGTTTGGGCGCCGTCGACGCAGGTGCCATCTTGGCAGGCGTCCCCGCAGCTCACGCCGCAGACGCCGCAATTTGCCGTGTCTGTTTTCAGGTCGACGCACTCGCCGCCGCAGGCCGTCTGGCCGGCCGGACACTCTAGGGGCGTCTCGCCAGGCGCGACGCAGCGCCCATTGGTGCAGACGCCGTCGAAGCAGCACTCCGGCGTCGAGGAGCACGGGTCGTCGCCCGAGACGCAGTCGGAGTGCCGGACCCGGCAGATCCCGCCCCCGCAGTCGAACTCCGAGCAGCAGTCGTCGCGGCCGGCGCACGGCGCGCCCAACTGACCGCACCCGTCCGGCTCCGTCGTCGCCTCGCTCGTCGCGTCGCTGGACGCCTTGCGACTCCCGTCGCTGCTCGCCCCCCCGCTGCTCGATCCTTGATTCTGCCTACCGCCACTGCTCGTCCCAACAGCAACCGACGAGCCCGCCCCACTGCCGGACGCGCCCTGGCTCTGCCCTTGGCCCCCGCCGCCGGCGGAGGTGGCGGTGGCGTGCCAGTCCCCCAGATCCCCTGCTTGGGGTCCGGTCAGGAGTCCATCGACCGCCCCCTTGCAGGTTTCCAGGTCTTGCTCGGCGGTGCCGACCAGCACCAGCGGTTGGTTGGTCCCGACCTGCACGCGCAGGTGCAGTGCGCGGCCGAGCGCTTGCCCGACCACGGGGAACGTCTTGCCGTCGGCGAGGCGCAGTTGGGCACCGCTGATGCTGCCGCCGTCGCCCACGCCAAAGGAGAGCTGACCGCGTAGCTCCCCCGGTACCGTGCCGCCGATCGTGGTCCCCGCACTGGCCCCGAGGCGGACGGTGGCCACCAGATCAAGCCGGCACGTGACCGCCTGGGCGGCTGGCAGCGCCGCGCTGGCGCGGTCGAGGCCGGCGGTGCCCAGCAGCGCGGCCCCCAGCCCCCCGGCGCCGAGGCGGGCCAGCAGCCGGCGGCGGGGCAGGCCACGGGCCAGTGCCCGGGAAAACTCATCGAACTGGTGACCGTCCATACTGTCCTCCTGGGGAAGATCGCTCCACGCCACGTCGGCGTGGTCGGGGCTGGCACCCGCGGGCGGTGCCTCCGCAATCCGGAAGGCGAGGCGGCATCTCCGGCCGCCGCGCCTCCATCCGGATGGTCGGACCCCGGTCGGCTCGTCGTACTAGCCCTGCGAGATGCAGCCGACCGGCTCGCTCGGCACCAGCGGGTCGGTGTCGCAGCCGTCCCGGTTGCCGTCGCCGTCGGTGTCGTAGACGAGCGGGTTGGTCCCCTCGGCCACTTCCTCGCCGTCCACCGGGTCATCTCGATCGGTGTCGCCGGCATACGGATCGGTGCCGTAGAACCCCGTCTCGTCGCTGTCGTAGAGGCCGTCGCGGTCGGTGTCGACGAGGAGGATGGGGGACGGACCGACGGAGTCGGGGGCCGGCGCGTGCCAGGGGTCGGTGCCGGCGAAGATCTCGAGGCCGTCGTTAGTGCCGTCGTCGTCGGAGTCGTAGTCGAGCGGGTTGGTGTTATAGATGTACGCCTCATCCTGGTCGACGAGGCCGTCGCCATCGGTGTCAGGCTGCTCGCCTAGGGGCGGCGCGCTGAACGGGTCGGTGCCGAAGTAGAGGATCTCGTCGCCGTCGCTGCGCCCGTCGTCGTCGGTGTCGTAGTCGTACGGGTTGGTGCCGTAGAACGACGTCTCGTCGGCGTCGAGGAGGCCGTCGCTGTCGGTATCGGTCAGGTCAAAGGCGCCGGCGATCTGCGTCCCTGCGGCCGCCGGGCCGGGCGCCGTCAGCACGCCCAGCGCCAGCGCCAGCACGGGCACCGCCGCGGCGAGTAGCCGGCGTCGGGCCGGGCGGTCGGGGTCGGTACGGGCGCTCGGCGTGTCCATGCTGGTCCCCTTTTCGGTGGCCTGGCGCCCGGCCGGGACTCCCCAGCCCAATGCTCCCGCTTGGTCACCACAGTACGCCGCCGGCAAGGCGAGCGCAGCGGGAGAATTACCCATTTCTGTCCGGTAGGGGATGGGTAAAACTACCCGCTGGGATGTCGCGGCGGGTGGGGAGAGGGGGGAGATCAGACCAGGTCGTGGCGGAGGGCGAGAGCCACGGCGGCGGCGCGGGAGGGGACGCCGAGCTTGCTGAGGATCGCGCCGACGTACTTGGAGGCACTGCTGCGGGAGACGAAGAGGGCGGCGGCGATCTCCTTATCGGCGAGGCCGCCAGCGAGCAGGCGCAACGCCTCCCGCTCGCGTGGGGTCAGATCGAAGGGGACTGAGGGGGCTGAGGGGGCTGAGGGGGCTGAGGGGGCCGGGGCGGAGGACGGCGAGGAGGCAGCCGGGGCCAGCACCGTGGAGGCACGGTCGATGGCCTCCTCGACCGGGAGGGTTTGGCCGGCCTCCCAGTCGGCGGCGAAGGCGGGCGCGCCCAGGTCGTCACGGACCAGCGCGACGATGCGGTCGAGCTCTGCCTGCACCTGTGGCCGGAGCGGCACGCCAAGCGCTTCCCGCCGCGTCGCGCCGGCGGCGAGAAGCGTGGCCGCGGCGGCGGGGTCGCCCCGCGCGGCCGCCAGACCGGCCGCCCCGATCACGCACCAGGCGGAGTACCAGGCGTCGTCACCCGCGACGGCCAGCTGGAGCGCCTCATGGTAGGCGGCAGCCGCCCGGTCCAACTCGCCGGCCAGCAGCGCCGCCCAGGCGCCGGAGGCGAGGGCGGTGAGCACGTGACCGGTGTCCCCGAGGCGACGCCAGCCGGCAGCGGCGGCATGGTGCCGGGCCAGGGCCGCGGTGAGGTCGCCGCGGGCAAAGGCGGCGGTGCCGAGGAGGTTGGCGGCGGCGGTCGCTTCCCAGTCGTTGCCGACCGCGCCGGCGAGCGCGAGGCTCTCCTCCAGGAGCGTTGTCGCGAGGTCGAGCTCGCCGCGATCGATCGCGCTGCTGCCGAGGCCACGCAGCATGCCGGCCGTCCGTGAGTGGTCGCCGAGCTGCCGGTAGATCGCCAGCGCCCGCTCGAAGTGCGCCCGCGCCCGCGGCTGGTCCCCCTGCCAATCGGCGACGTCCCCGGCTGAGGCGAGCAACTTGGCCAGGGCCGCTGGTGCGCGCTCCACCCCCGGGAGCGCGAGGAGGGCATCGAAGCGCGCGCGTGCTTCCGTGAGGTAGGGAGCGGAGGACCAGAACCAGCCGAGCGCCCCGCCCAGGCGCAAGGAGCGCTCGGTGTCACCCCGTACGAGAAGCCAGTCGTGGGCGGCGCGGACGTTGCCGAGCTCGGCTTCGATCCGCTTGACCCAGGCCGCCTGGTCCGGTCCGATCAATTCCGGCTCGGCCTGCTCGGCGAAGGCGACGCACCAGGCGGCGTGGGCATCGCGGATCGCGGTCTCCTCCCCACTCGCCGCGAGCCGTTCGCGTCCGAACTCTCGGATCGTCTCCAGCATGGCGAAACGCGAGTCGTCGCCCGGCCCGACCGTCCGTTGGACGAGACTCTGGTCGACCAGCGCCGTGAGAAGATCGATGGCCTCCGATGGCGGATCGTCAGGCGCGGGGGGCGGGGCGGCGGGTGGCGCGTCGTCAGGAGCCGGCGCCCCGTCGCCAGCGACCTGGTCCGCCGCCTCGAGCACGAAGCCACCGGCGAAGACGGACAGGCGGCGGAAGAAGGTTTGCTCCTCGGACGAGAGCAGGTCGTGGCTCCAGGCGATCGCGTCGCGCATGGTGCGGAGGCGATGGGGGTGGTCGCGAGGGCCGCCCTGGAGGAGCGGCAGACGCCGGGACAAGCGATCGAGCAGCTCGGTCGGGGAGAGGAGGCGAACGCGGGCGGCGGCCAGCTCGATGGCGAGCGGCAGCCCTTCGGTTCGCTCGCAGATCGCGGCGACCGTCGCGGCGTTGGTCTCGGTTAACGTGAAAGCCGCCGATGCCGCCGCGGCGCGATCGACGAAGAGCTGAACCGCCTCGATCTCGGCCAACTCGGCCGGGCCGGGGAACGCCACCTCGTTCCCCGGCGGGGCGCGACGCTCCGGCAGCGTCAGCGGCGGCACGGTGAAGATGCGTTCCGGGGAGAGGCGGAGCGGGGCGCGACTGGTAACGAGAAGGCTCAGGCGGGGGCAGCCGACGAGGAGGTCGACCAGGTCGGGACCGGCCGCCGTCACCTGCTCGAGATTATCGAGGACGAGCAGCACCTGACGCTGACGGAGGAAGGCGAGGAGGCGGTCCCGGGCGACGCGGTGATCGTCATCGCGGACGCCGATCGTTTGGGCGATGGTTGGGAGAACGAGGTTGGGGTCGAGGACGGAGGCGAGTGGCACAAAGGCGGCGCCGTCGGCGAAGACGCGGGCCAGCTCGCCGGCGATGCGGAGGGCGAGACGCGTCTTGCCGACGCCACCGGGGCCGGTCAACGTCACCAGCCGGACGCCATCGCGGCGGAGGAGCGCGGCGACGGCCGTCACCTCGCGCTCGCGGCCGATGAAGGGGGTGAGGGTGGCGGGGAAGCCGGTGAGCCGCGGCGGTCCTGGACGGAGCAGAGGGACCGGGGGCGGCAGTGGAGACGGGTCGGGTACGGACGGGAGGAGCCCTAGCGGCGCGGGTCGCTCGATCAAGGATGGACCGCGCCAACGCTGGTAGCGATCCAGCTCCGCGGCGGCAATCCGAAAGTTGCCTCCCCGCTTGATGGCGGTCAGCTCGCCGCGTTGGATGGCGCGGCGGATGGTGCGCTCGTGGACACCGAGGCGCGCGGCCGCATCGCGAGCGGACACGACCCCGGGCTGTCCGGTCGTGTCCGGTGGTGTCCGTCCCGGTTCGCGATCGGCATCGAGCGACGACTGGCTCTCCATGGCTCGCTAAGCATGGCCGAGCGGGGCCGTCCGCACAAGAGGGGCAGCGAGGTCCAGCCACGGCGAGCGGGACGCGCCGGGTACGTTCGCCGTCGCGGCGAGCTGGCCGTGGTCGCGGGCGGGAGGTTCAGCGGCGATTTGGAAGAGAGCGGAGATCGATTCCCCGGGCGTCTGGTTTGGGGCGGGCGGGCTGGCGCGGCGGTGAGTATGCTGGGCTCAGGCGGTGAATGGTCGGGTCACGACGGGTGGGGGTGAGAATGGACCTCGGCGAGCTGGTTGGGCGGTTGGACGGGATGTTCCGGCCGGGGGCGTTCAACGAGCATGATGGGTGGGATTTCGCGTTTGGGCCAGGAGAGCGGGAAGCGTTGCTGGAGCGGGCGGAGGCGGGCTTCGCGGCGACGTTCAACGGGTTGATGCTGGGTGCGGCGGGCGCGGGCGCCGAGATCGACCGCGTCTACCTGCTGGTATTCCCGGAAGAGGGTCTGATCGAGCAGGTGATCGCGGAGGAGCGGGGGCGGGGAGCGCCGGGGGCGCTGCTGTTCACCCATCACGTCGCCGACTTCGATACGAGCGATCGTGGCTTCAGGGCGGTTCCGGTCGCCCTGCTCGATGGGCTGCGGGCGGCGGGGGTCGCGCTCTACGTTCTTCACGCGCCGCTCGACTGTCATCCGGAGATCTCGACCAGCGGGGCGCTGGTCGAGGGGTTGGGGATGCGGCGGACGGGCGTCTTCGCGCCGTACGTCGGTGGTCAGGCGGGGGTGGTGGGGGAGCAAGCGCCAGAGCCGTTTAGGGCCTTCGCCGATCGCGTCCGCGCCCTCTGCGAGCTGCCACGGTTGGACGCGGCCCAGGTTCGCCACGCCGGGCGGGAGGTCGCCCGTGTGGCGGTGTTGGCTGGGGGAGGGGACGATCTGGAGGCGCTGGCCGAGGCGGCGGCGCTGGGGGCGGATACGTATTTAACGGGGACGTGGTGGACGCCGCACCGGAGCGATTGGGCGGATACGAACCGGGCGGCGTTGCGGGCGGCACTGCCGGGGTGCGGGATGAACCTTCTCGGCGGGTCGCATGACGGCTCGGAGCTGGTCGTCCTTCGGGACCGGATCGCGCCGCTGCTGGAGGAGTGGGGGGTGGAGGCGCGAGTGGTCCGGCAAGAGGATCACTGGCGGTAGGGTGAGCGGGCGTCGTGGCGGCGCGCGATCGGGCGACAGGTCGGAAGTGACGTGGCGGGAGGAGGAAAGGGGATGCCATCGTTGGAGCCGGTCGACGTCATCGACCTCTTCCCGGGGGAGCGCGCGGCGCTGCTGGAGTTGCTGAGCGCCCTGACGGAGGCGGAGTGGACGGCTGGGACGGCGTGCCCCGACTGGTCGGTCAAGGATGTGGCGCTCCATCTCCTCGGGGACGACGTGGGACGCCTCTCGGGGGGCGGGACGGGTTCGCGAACCCCACGTTTGGTGGAGACGATCTCGATCTCGGGCGGTGGGATGGGTTGGTAGCGGCGATCGACCGGCAGAACGCCGATTGGGTCGTGGGAACGCAGCGGATCAGCCCGCGGCTGCTGATCGAATTGCTCGGGTTCTCCGGCAATGCGACGGAGCGGTTCTTCCGCGGTCTCGATCTGGCGGAAATTGGCGGACCGGTCGATTGGGCGGGGCCGGAGCCGGCGCCGGTCTGGTTGGACGTGGCACGGGAGTACACCGAGCGCTGGGTGCATCAGCAGCATATCCGCGACGCGGTCGGGCGGCCGGGTCTGGCGGAGCGGCGGTGGCTGGCCCCGGTGTTGGAGACCTTTGTCCGGGCGCTGCCGCGGGCGCTGCACGATGTGCCGGCGGCGACTGGGGCGCGGGTACGGTTGACGATCACCGGCGAAGCGGGCGGGACGTGGGAGGCGACGCGGGCGGGGGACAGCTGGCGGCTGGACGAGCCCGACGCCGGCCGGGAGGCGACGGCGGCGGTGACGATGGATCAGGATCTGGCCTGGCGGTTGTTTACGCGGGGGATCGACGCGCGGCAGGCGGCATCGGGGGTGGTGCTGGAGGGAGATCAGGCGCTGGCGGAGCCGGTGCTGGAGATGGTGTCGATTCTGGCGTAGCCGATGGGCCAGCGAGGGGAGCCCGGCCCCAACCACGACCGGCCAAACCCCACACATCAACCGGATTTGGTATCGCACGCGAGGTTTTTGGGGTGCGGCCGGGGCGGGTTCGGCCGCGCCCTCAGGCGAGGACCATCTCGGGGCGAGTGGGATCGGGCGGACGGCGGGCGCTCTCCTGGTGTGGGGAGTGCCGCCGGCGTGCGGTGTGGGGGAGGATGCGTCGATGGTGAGCACGTGGGAAGGTCAATCGCATCGTGATGGCGCCGACAGGGCCGAGGCCATCCCTAGCCCCTCCGGGACAGCAATCGCCGCCCGGTCGTAGACCGGCGGCCTTGGAGGAAGGGGAGACCCTGTGTCTCGACCCTCCGATCGGGGGAGGTAGCTGGCATCGACTCCGGTACGCGTGAATCGGCGCGAGCGGCTCTGTGGGATGATCAGCCTTGGCGCTCAGCCGAATTGACGACCACGACGATTGCAAGGGGGCGTAGGCATGGAGACCCGATCGGATGAGGTAATCAGGGCGATCAAGCACGAGTTCGCATCCTTCGCGGGGACAGGGGGCGTGGCGGCCAAGCATCTCGGCACCGGCGAGCAGATTCAGGTCAATGCCGACGCCGAGACGGCCACGGCCAGCACGATCAAAGTGCCGATTCTCATCGAACTGTACCGCCAGGTAGAGAACGGCCTGGTCCGTCTCGACGACCGGCTCGTCGTCAGTGAGGGGACACGGGCGCCCGGTTCGGGCATCCTCCGCGACCTTTCCCTCGGCGTTGAGCTAAGCGTGGAGGATCTCGCCACGCTGATGATCGTCGTAAGCGACAACACCGCGACGAACATGCTGATCGACCTCGTCGGTCTCGATCACGTCAACGACACCATGGCGGCGTTGAGCTTTCCACGCACCCGCCTCTTGCAGCGACTCGATTTTCCAGAGCTCGGCGCCGATGCTCGCCGTTTGGCTGTGACAACGCCGTCCGACCTGGCCGGGATCATGGAAAAGCTGGCCACGGGATCGACCGGGTCGCGCGAAAGCTGCGAGGCAATCCTCGACATTATGCGCCGCCAGCACTACCGTGACTTGGTGCCGCGCTATCTTCCGTTCTTCCCCTACGCCACTGAACTTGGCCAGCCAGACAATGGTTTGCGAATCGCGAACAAGACTGGTGGGTGGCTTGGCATGCGCGCCGACATGGCCCTCGTCGAATGGCCGGGGCCGAGTGGGGACATGCGCTACGTGATCGGCATTGGGATCGAGCGTGACCCAGACACGCGGTTCTGGGCAGAGAACGCAGGGGATCGTCTGATTGGGCGCATCTCTCGATTGGTTTTCGACTATTTCGGCGGCTCCGCCATCGAGGCAGGACCACGTAAAGCGACGCAAGTCCTGCCGACGGGGTTGGGATAGCGGAGCACCAGGATGCGATACGGCCAGACCAGCGCGGAACAGAGCAAACGCTCACGGGTGAGCTGTTGAGACGTAACGAGCCCGCTCGTGGCCCGACCGTGCAAGCTCCTCCTAGACTTTGAGCCGGGGATCGAGGATATCGCGCAAGCCATCACCAAGCACGTTAAAGCCGAGTACCGCGAGGAAGATGGCGGCACCTGGAACGACGCCGGTCCAGGGTGCAAAGGTCATGAAGCCACGACCGGTACTCAGCATGGTGCCCCAGCTCGGCGCCGGTGGCTGGGCGCCTAACCCAAGGAATGACAAGGCGGCTTCCGAGAGGATCGCGTACGAGATCGCGAGCGTGGTCTGGACGAGGAGTACCGGCACGGCATTTGGAAGAATGTGGCGAAGCATGATGCGGAGGTGGCTGGCACCGCTGGCCCGGCTCGCCTCGACGTATTGCTCTCGCGCGATCACGAGACCCGCCGCGCGAACCACCCGGGCGAAGATCGGCACGAAGATAATTCCAATCGCGACCATCACGTTTGCCAGCGACGGCCCGAGCAGGGCCAAGATCGCGATCGCGAGGAGAATCGCGGGAAACGCAAACAGAATATCGGCGATTCGCATGATGATGAGATCCCAGGCGCCGCCGAAGTACGAGGCGACCAGACCCAGCAATCCGCCCACGACCAAGCCGATCGAGACAGAGATGGCCGCCACCTGAATCGAGATCCGGGCGCCAAAAAGGACGCGGCTCAGCATGTCCCGTCCGAGATCGTCAGTGCCGAGAGGGTACTCCCGGCTTGGTCCGACCAACTGATCGACGTTGTGCTGTTCATACGGGGACCATGGCGCCAGCACAGGAGCGAAAATTGCCGCGAGAATAACCGCAGCAACGAGAGCACCGCCAACGAGCGTTAGCTTGTTTTGGCGAAACCGCCGCAGGGGCAGCCGCCGACCGCGTTCGCGGAGCCCTGTCCTGAGGCGCATCGAGTTCACCGCCATCGTTTTGGCTACTCCCCAGGCGATCGCGCGCCCTCCGCACCGTGCGACGCCTTCGCCGGGCCACGCCCGCTCCGTCTCCCGCGGGTTTGGACTTGGGCTCGAATCACTGGATTCGCAGACGCGGGTCAAGGTAGGTGTAGACGAGGTCAACGGCCAAGTTGATGAGCATGAAGACGAACGTCACGAGCAGAACGACGGTCTGGAGGACCGGGTAGTCGCGCTGATTGACCGCGAGTAGAGCGTAGGTCGCAATGCCTGGCAGGTAGAAGACCGCCTCGATCAGGAAAGCGCCACCGAAGATATAGCCCACCTCCATCCCCGCCACGGTTATGACCGGGATGAGAGCATTCTTCAGCAGGTGACGCCGGGTAATGAGTGAGGCCGCCAGCCCCTTCGCCCGCGCTGTCCGCACATAATCTTGGCGAACGACCTCCAGCATCGAGGAGCGTGTCATGCGCATAATGACCGAGGCGGAGACGACACCCAGGGACAACGCCGGCAACACCATTGATTTCAGATTGCCAGCCAGATCGTCGCTGAGCGGGATGTAGCCGCCCGGCGGGAACCAGTGCATTTTGACCGAGAAGACGAAGGCAAGCATCGTGCCGAGCCAGAAGTTGGGGAGCGACAGCCCGACCATGCCGAGGCCGGTCAACCCGAGGTCGATGGCGCTATTGTGCCTGAGCGCGGCGGCGACCCCAAGTGGCACGGCGATCAAGACGGCGATCACGATCGCAAAGACCGTTAGTTCCAACGTGACCGGGAGCCGGTTGGCCAGCTCGTCCCGGATGTTTGTTCCAGTCGTCAGGGAGATGCCGAGATCGCCTCGGGCGAGTCGTCCAATCCAGTCGAAATATTGGACGTACATTGGCTGATCGAGGCCGACCTTGTGACGGAACGCATCGATGGCCTCGGGCGTCGGTTTGGTGCCAAGGAAGACGACGGCGGCATCACCAGGGATGAGGCGCATGGTCACGAAGACGAGGATGGACATGCCGACCAGGACGGGCACCATCGCCAATAGCCGGACCCGAATGTAGTGAAGCATCGATCAACCCTCGATCGTGGCGGTGATGAACCCGATGCGGGGACGAGCAACCCCCGCGTTCTAGCACGCTCCGTGAGTGGGTGCCCTCAGCATGGTCGTGCGGCCCATGAGATAAGCGTTCCCGCCCCAGGCCGCGGGGTTTGCCAGGGGCGGGAACGCCGCAGCGGACGGTCGCTATTTATCCAGCCACGTTTCTCGCGCCCAGCGCATCACTCCAGTTGGCAGCGGGGTAAAGCCTTTCACATAGTCTTGTGCAGCCTGGATGATCCGGTTGTTGGTCCCAGCCGCCACCGGGGCCAGATCGAAGATGCGCTTCTGGACCTGATCGTAGACCGCCTTCCGCCCTTCTCGCTCGAAGGTCGTTCGACCCTTCTCCAGCATCCGGTCGACGTCAGGATCGGCGAAGAGTTGGGGGTTGAAGCCCTGCTTGGAGTGGAACTCGGGGTAGAGAAATTCGTCTGGGTCGATAAACGGTCCGCCCCAGCCACAGACCTGCATGTCGAAGTCGTTCTTGCCAAAGACGTCGTTGATGAACGTGCCCCACTCGAGATTGACGATCTTTGCATTGATTCCGGCGGCCTTGAGGGACTCCTGATCAATTGCCGCCTCGCCGGCCAATTGCCAATAGGCCGGTGAGACCTTAATCGTGGTCTCGAATCCATCTGGGTGCCCAGCCTCAGCGAGCAGGGCCTTGGCTTTCTCCACGTCGGGGTTCTCGGAATAGACCTTTAGCTCCTTGGCGTAGGCCCAACTCCACTGCGGCACGATACCGCCAGTGAGGGGGATCGCCTGTCCAAAATGGACATTGTCGGCGACCGCTCGTCGGTTCTTCGCGTAGGCGACCGCTTGCCGAACCAGTGGATTGTCGAACGGCGGTTTGGTCACGTTCATGCCAATGTAGTTCCACTGGCAGCTGCCGGTTTCCAAGGCAATCGTGGTAACCCCGGGCGTGCTGGAGAGCTGGCGGTAATCCTTCGAATGCATCGCCTGTGACAGGTCGACCTGTTTGGTCAGCACCGCGTTCAGACGCGACGTTGGATCGGAAATGAACACGATCTCGAGGTTGTCCACATACGGCTGGCCCGATACATAATAATCGGGGTTCTTGACCATCTTGACCGATTTGCCCGACTCGTAGGAGACGAACTTGAACGGACCGGTGCCGACCATCACGGTCTGCAGATCGCCTTTCTCCTGTACCACGTGCTTGGGCACCATACTCGCCCAGGGAGAGGCCATGAACGCCAGGAACGGACCTTGAACCTTGTTGAAGCGAACTTCGACCGTGGCGGGATCGAGGGCCTTAACTTCGGCGACCTCGGCGTACATGTAGGCGTTGGGGGAGCCGGTCGCCGGATCCTTTTGGCGTTCCATAGAGAATTTAACATCGTCCGAGGTGAACGGTTGCCCATCATGCCACTTGACGCCTTGGCGGAGGTGGAAGGTGTAGACGAGTTTATCCTCGGAGATATCGACGCTCTGCGCCAGGTCGGGCTGGACCTCATTCAACTTCTTGTCGTACTGCATCAGCGAGCCGTAGACGTGCTCAGTGATCAGTGCCGTGGAGTAGGCCGAGGAGATCATCGGATCGAGACCGACCGGGTCCGTGTCCGTCGCGATCTTGAGGGTTCCGCCCGGCTTAGGCGTATCTTGGGCCCGCGCGGCTCGAATGGGAAGCGTGGCCGAGCCGACGACGCCCCCGATGATCGAACCGCCCGCGGCGACGGCACTCCCTTGGAGCAGACGCCGACGATTGATCTGCACCGTTCGCAATATGGCGATGAGGTCTGCGTCGAGCTGGCGGTTTGACATGTCTGTCTCCTCTCGCGTCGAGCCGTATGATGAACCGGTCTCGGCGGCGCTGGTAGCGCCGCTGCCCTCGATCACATCCCTCCCTTCATGTCAACGGAACGTCCGCTCGTCCTTTTAGAGTCGCGCACCGCCTACGGGGAGCTTGTGACGAACTGCCTGACCGTGTCGATAAAGTAATCCTGCTCCTCGATGAACGGCATGTGACCGCTCTTTTCGAAGATCACCAAGTCGCTGCCAGAGATGCCGTTGGCGATCACTTCCGACTCGCCAACTGGCGTCACCCAGTCATGCCGGCCCGCGGCAATGAGTGTTGGCGCCGTAATCTCGCCCAAGCGCGGCCGGACATCGTATTGGGGAATCACTTCTCGGAACATGTAGGAGGCGACCCGCGGGTGGTCAACGCCGCGCTCGATCATTTCGCCGCCGATCTTTGGATCCCAACGGTGGAAGTAGAGCGGCAGCATGATATCCCACCATCGTCGGAACTCATCCTCGGTCTCGATCCGGCCTTCGAAAACGTCCGGCATGACCGCCTTCTGTTCCGGGGTACCGCGTTGCTCCGCTTCCTGCTCCGCCGCTTGGTAGAACTCGTGACTCGGTGAGGTTGACACCAGGATCAGATGCGAGAGGTGTTCTGGATAGCGTAACGCGTAGGTGAGCGCCCAGAATCCTCCAAATGAGTTCCCGAGCACCGCGACGCGACCGAGGCCGAGCAATTGCCGGAGCGCCTCGATATCATCAGCCATCTGCTCGATGGTACAGGTCTCAAGCGGCGCCCGTTCAGAGCGCCCAGTTCCGCGATGGTCGACGTAGATGAGCTGCATCGTGTCGGAGAGGGGTGAGAGCCACGGCTTGAAGTAGCTGTGATCCATGCCCGGCCCGCCATGCAGAATGAAGCAAGGCTCTTTCTCGATCATTGCCTGACCGGATGGGACTAATCCCATTCCCTCGATGTCGAAGAACAGTTTGGACCCGTTGATGGTCGACAGCACCGCCGCTTCCTCCTCCTCCGCAAGCGCCGGTATACCTGTTCGCCATGGAGAGCGACAGAACAGTTCGCCGGCGCTGGAACGTAAAAACATCACTTCGTCGAGCAGATAGTCAATGCGAACGCCACGTGAGATCGGGGAGAGGCGTGGTGCACGCAACGCTCTGGTGCCCGTCAGTATAAGTGACTTCGGGAGGATGGAGTACAGACGTTGTTTGGTTCGTTTGACAAGGACGGCGGTTCATTTCTAAGCCGCGTGCACTGCATGTGAGAGAGCGGGTAGGGGATCTCGTCTCGTCGATTCAGCGTTTCAGAAGGAGGCATCTGCTCTGGAGCGTTTGCTTCGCTTTGCCGCCGCTAACTAGCCGAAGAGCGTGCGGAGGAAGGCGAGGCCCTCGACGGCGAGGGCGTCTTGGGAAGGGGCGAGGGGGCGCCAGATCGCGGCGGCGCGGGCGATGGAGGAGGAGTCGGAGTGGACGCGCCTTACCCATGGGCTCGATTCCACGTCGTACCTCACAGCGACTGGACATGGCATAGGCCAGCTGTTGACGTTGCCGTGACGTTCGACGGTGTGCCCCGAGTCTCGTCGTGGTACAACAACAGTTGGAGGCATATGGCGTGTGGCACCACACATCACGGACTTCGTGTTTGACGATGAGAATGAGGCGAAGCTTGGCTGGCATAGCCTGTCCCCGGCGCAGTTGGCGGAGGTCATCCAAAGATCTACGTACCTCATCGTGCAAAATCGGAAGGGACGGCGCGCGAGTCATCTCGTCATTGGATGGGACCGGGGCGGTCGGTGCCTTGCCATTCCCGTTGAGCCGACGACTCACCCGACCTGGTGGCGGCCGGTGACGGCGTGGCCGTGCAAAGACGTGGAGCGCCGGCTGCTTCAACGGCGCATACGATGACGGGAGCATGAGGTAATGGACGACGAGCTACGAGAGCTGCAGGACCCGGCCGAGTGGGACTTCGAGCAAGCGGACGTGGTGTCGGCGGAGGACGCCGCCGGTGGCGTGGTCATGGTGCGCTTTTCGGCAGAGGATTTCTCGCGGGTTGCCAAGCAGGCGGGTGAAGCCAAACTGACCCTGGCGGCGTTCGTCCGCGAGGCGGTCCTTGATAAGGTGCTGCAGCGGACAGCGCGGTAGGACGCCGCCCGCGACCGAGCGCAGGGATGAGCGACATAACCGCCGCAACGACGAACGAGGCTCGGCACTTGATACTGGAGCGCCCGCGGTTCAGCCGAAGAGCGTGCGGAGGAAGGCGAGGCCCTCGACGGCGAGGGTGTCCTGGGTGGGGGCGAGGGGACGCCAGATGGCGGCGGCGCGGGCGATGGATTGGTTGTCGGGGGTGAAGGACTCGATGACGACGGCGCCGTCGTAGCCGGTCTCGGCGAGGGCGGCGGCGATCGCGGGCCAGGCGATCTGATCGGCGCCGGGGGTGCCACGGTCGCAGCCGCAGGCGTGGAAGTGGGCGAGGCGGTCGCCGACGCGGCGGATGGCAGCGGCCTGGTCCTTCTCCTCGATGTTCATGTGGAAGGTGTCGAGGAGGATACCGAGCGCCGGCGAGTCGACGCGGTCGACGATCTCCACCGCCTGCTCGGCGGTGTTGACGAAACTCGTCTCGAACCGGTTGAGCGGCTCCAAGGCCAGGGTGACGCCGCGCTCGCCGGCGTAGTCGGCCAGCGGCCGCAGCCCGGCGATGAGACGGTCGATGGTTGCGGCCCGCTCCGCGGCGTCCATCCGCCAGGTCTTGCCGACCGGGGTGTAGAGGGGTCCGGCGACCGCCCGGGCACCGACGGCCGCGGCGGCGTCGATGCAGGCGCGGAGGTAGTCCTGGGTGGCGGCGACGGTGGCGGCGTCCGCGGTGAGGTCCCGATCGGGGCCCATGGCGACGCAGATGGACGCGCCGAGGCCAAGCCCGGCGAGGAGGTCCGCGGTCCGCGCCGGGTCCCAGTCGCCGGGGTTCTCGATGGGGAGCTCGATGAGGTCGAAGCCCCAGGCGCGGAGACGGGGGGCGATCTCGGCCAGGCGGTCGTCGGCTGGCGGTGAGAACCAGACCCAGGAGTTGACACCGATCGGGTTCATCGGGAGCCACCTTTCTGTTTCAACGCTCAGCTCGGTGGCGGCGGGGGTTGCTCGCCGGCACAACCGGCCGCGTCGTCGCGCTCTGGGCTGGTCGGGCGGCGGCCACGGTCTGGCCCCGCGCGTTTGGCGCAATCGTGGTTGACGAGGGGGATGCGGGACGGGCGGGGCGGACGAGCGACGGCGGCGAGGTGGGCGAGGTGGGCGACGCCCCTACCGAGCTGGTGCCAGCGGAGGGATCGATCTACGAGTTCTCAGGGTGAAGACGTCGCTCCGGGCGATGCGCCTGTGTTCCAGGGTGATTGGTGCAGGGACCCTCCTTGGTACCGGGACGAGGGAAGGAGCCGACCGACCGCCGCGGACGAGGCGGGAACCCGTCGGGGCTGGGTCCTGGACCAACGCCCTCCGGATGCCGATATGCCGATCCTCCACCGGGCGCAGGTGGTCGTTGGCCCGGCGTGGAGGGGATCTGATATGGATTGTATGCCGGCGTTCCAGGAGGAACACGCACGACAACCGGTGCGGGTCGCGGTATTACGTCTGCACATCGCCTCCTTCAACGACTCTGACGAACCGCCACCCAGGATGGCGGCCGACCTTACCGCTTCCTGATGCAGGTGTACGCCGAGTAGACCCTCCGCGCATCATGACTCGCATCCCGAATCTCGAAGCCCGCCCGCTCAAGCATCGGCTCGAGGAGCCAGCTGAAGGTGCTGTGTTCCTCGCGGATATGGGTCTCGAGCTCGGGACGCGTCCAACCGCTCTCGGGGTGTTCGGCCGCGCCCTCAAGCCAGGCTTCGATGACCCGTTCGGTCTCACGCGGATCGAAAGAGAAGACTAAGTCGTGGAGGCGCAGCACGCCCCCCTGTCTGAGGACGGCGGCGATCCGTTCGAGGGCGAGCGCCTTCCAGAAGTCTGGCAGGTGATGCAAGGCATTCCGCGAGTAGACGACGTCGGCGGGGCCGCCTCGGTGCTCGTAGGTGAGGAAGCCGCCCTGCACGCACTCGATGTTTCCGATGCCGAGCCGTTCGGCCTTCTCTCTCAGGAGAGCCAGCATCTCAGGGGACACGTCCACCGCGATCACGCTCCGGCAAAGCGGGGCAGCGGCCAGGGCGAGCGTGCCCGTGCCGGCCCCGAGGTCGACAAGCGTGCTGGTCTCATTCAGGCCAAGTTTACGGAATAGAGCCACGTCATCGGTGGGGTCCGTGCCTGCCTTTTGGTCATAGCCCAGCACGTACGCGGGATCGAGATGCTCATCACCAGCATGTGCGAACTCGTCTGGAAACCAGCGGGGAGGTTCCATCGGTGGTACTCGCATCTCCTATCTATAGCGTGAGCGAGGCTGGCAGCCGCCCTTGCTCGCTCCCATCTCTATCAGCCGAGATCGGAGAACCGTCCGTCGTATAGTAGAAAGCGGGTCATGACAGGCTATCACCCCTTTGCAAGCACGCTCAAATGGTCCATCAACGCGGTTTCGCCATGTCGAGGCGACCCCTATCTCGCGGGGTGCCGCCAGCGACGGGCGACGCATGCGTCGCCCCTACCACGCAGGGATCGCGCATCACCAGTGACGCATCACTAGGCCGACAGGGCGAAGATGGTCGAGGAGGTGTACTCCTGGCCGGGCTGCAGCTCGGTCGAGGGGAAGTTCGGCTGGTTCGGGGAGTCCGGGTAGTGCTGGGTTTCGAGGGCGAAGCCGTCCCCCTGGCGGTAGACCTTGCCGCTGGTGCCGACGGTTGTGCCGTCGAGGAAGTTGCCGGAGTAGAACTGAATCCCCGGCTCTGTCGTGGAGATGGTCAGGGTGCGGCCACTGGTCGGGTCCGAGACGCGGGCGGCGACGATCATGGAGGTGTCGTTCGGGTTCTGGCGGTCGAGGACGAAGTTGTGGTCGTAGCCGCGACCGGTGACGATCTGGGGGAAGCTGTTCCGGATGCGCGAGCCGATCGCCTGGGGCGAGGTGAAGTCCATCGGCGTGCCGGCCACCGGCGCGATCTCGCCGGTTGGGATCAGGGTGTCATCGACAGGGGTGTAGTTGCTGGCGTTGAGCTGGAGCTCTTGATCGTAGATGCTGCCGCTCCCCTCGCCGGCGAGGTTCCAGTAGCTGTGGTTAGTGAGGTTGATGATGGTGGCTTTGTCGGTGGTGGCGTGGTAGTCGATACGGAGCTCATTGGCGTCGGTCAAGGTGTAGGTGACGTCGACCGTCAGGGTGCCGGGGTAGTTCTCCTCGCCGTCGGGGCTGACGCGGCTGAGCTTGAGGCCGACGCCGTCGCCGTTGTTGACCTCGGCGGCGTCCCAGACCTGCTTGTCGAACCCTTTGTCCCCGCCGTGAAGGCTGTTCGGGTCGTTGTTGATCGCCAACTGGTAGGTTTCCCCTTCGAGGGAGAAGCGGCCGCGCGCGATGCGATTGGCGTAGCGGCCGGTGATGCAGCCAAAGTAGGGGCTGTGGTCGACGTACTCGTCGAGCGTCTTGAAGCCGAGGACGACGTTGGCTACCTGACCGGTTTGGTCGGGGACCTGGATCGACTGGATGATCCCGCCGTAGGTCATGATCTTGACGTCCATGCCGCCGGCATTGGTGAGGGTGTAGAGATCGACGGCCTTGCCATCGGCGGTGCCGAACGGTTCCTTGGTAATGCCGGCGGTGCCGCTTGGTGTTGCCCCGGTCATTGGTGTGGCATCCTGCCTGGCGGGCGCGGCGCCCGCTCCGAACGAGGCTGTCAGCAGCGACAGCACCATCGCCGAGCCGAGGACCGCGGCGTGGCGGCTCCTGCTCGATCGGGAGAAAAGCGCGGCCATGAGCTTCCTCTCCTTGTCTCTCCGATGACGAATCATTGCGTGCGCGGCACGGCCATCGTACCGGCGAGGGCGCACGGTAGCACGGGGCGGGGCCGACTTCAAGGGCCGAGTCGAGGAGGCGAGGGGTCGAGGAGTCGAGGAGACGGGGGGTTGATGGTAGCGGGACACGGTGACCGGGCAGCGCCCGGAGCCGACCGGGGCGGGACCGTCGGTGGGTACGGGCTAGGTTCGGCGGAGATGACCCACGGTGCGGAGGGCGGAGGGGTCGAATGCGGGGAGAGTGGATGAGCGGGGCGGTCGGATGGGTGGCGGGGGCGGTGGGATGGCAAGCGGCCCCGGCGGCGCAAGCGGACGCCCGGCAGGCCGGTCTCGACGCGGCGATCACGGTCGAGGCGGTCTGCGTCACGTTCGTCGGGGTTGCGCGGCAGCGGGGCGCGACGGGCGATCTGGACCTCGGCCCGGAGGCGGTGCGATTCCTCCGCGCCACCCAGTGCCAGGACGAGGCGCACTACCACTTTCTCGCCTCGATCGGCGCGCAACCGCGGGCGACGGCCTTTGCGCTGCCGGAACGGGGTTTGACGGACCGCGCTGGCTTTTTCCAAGCCTTGATCGATCTCGAAGCGATTGGGGTCGGCGTGCACATGGCGGCGGCGCGCCGCTTCGCGACGGAGGGCGACCCGCGGTTGGTCGAGGTCGCCTATGCGATGGGGGCCGTCGATGCCCAACACCTGGCGCTGACGCGGTCACTGCTCGGGGTGAGCCCGGCCAACGACCGGGCCTTCGCCCGCTGGCGCTTCGTCGAGATGGCGGAGGCCGCGGCGGCGCTGGCGGAGGCCGGGTTTGGCGAGGGGGGGGCGGGGGCGGTCGCCTTTCCCGGTCCGGTCGCTCGCCTCTGCGCGGGAGTGTTCGGTCTCGTGCCCGAAACGACCGACGACGCGCTGCTGCCCCGGCCGGCGGTCGGGACGCCGGTGGACGGAGAGGGGTAGAGGGTAGAGGGCAGAGGGCAGAGGGCAGAGTGGAGGCGGCAGGCGGTGGGCGGCGGGCGGCGGACGAAGGGCTGCCGAAATTATCAGCGCCGTGATCTGCTACCGTTCTCTACCCTCTACCCTCTACCCTCTACCCTCTACCCTCTGCCCTCTGCCCTCTGCCGTCTGCCCTCTGCCCTCTGCCGTCTGTGACCGAGGGGCCGTTGTGGGGGGAGCATTTGGCCTCTACACTCCTCTGGTACGATGAAGGCAGGACGGGGAGCGTGGCAGCGGTCGCCGCGCGGCGAGGCACGGGACGGAGCGAGCGCCGCGATGCAGGACGCCGGGAACCGAAACGAGGACGCGGCAAGCCAGGACGAACGGCGCGGCAGGCTCGACCGCGTCCTTGGTGGTCGTCCGCTGTCGGTCTTCGTGATCCTGCTCGCTGGCATTGGGGTGCTGGCCGTCCTGCTGGCGATCGTCTACCTCACGGGGCGGGGGAGCGGCGGGGGGGAACCGACGCTGACGTGTCTGCCGGTGGCGCTGAGTGAGGCGCAGACCGACATCAGCCAGAGCATGGTCGAGCGGATGAACGTGGTCACGGAGCAGAACAAACCGGAGAAGGGGCCGCTGGCGGTCACGCTCCACCTGAACGATGGCAACTGCCGCGAGCTGCCGAAAGGGGTGCCGGCGCAGCCCGATCTCTACGCGATCATCGGCTTCGTCACCGTGTTCAATGAGAGCCGGGCGGGGGAGCAGCGGATTCGCCTCGACTGGGAACAGCAACCGAATATTCCCCCGGCGCTGCTGGCGACCGCGACCCCGACGCCGACGGTGACGCCCCCGCCAACGGCGACGCCACCGCCGACCGTCACCCCCCTGCCACCGACGGCGACGCCAGTTCCACCGACGCCAACCCCGGTGCCGCCGACGCCAACCGCGACGCCGCGGCCGCCGACGCCGACGCCGATGACGAAGCCGGCCGGCGCGGTCTCGCCGACAGCGACGGCAGCCAGCATCTCGGCGCCGGTGGCCGATAACCGGCCGACGGCGGCGCCACGCGCCCCGGTACCGACGAAGCCGGCGCCGTAAGCTGGGACGGGCAAAGGCAAGCAAGCGGCGGCAAGGCGAGGGCGCGCTTGACTGACTCCTTGGGTTTCTCAAGCGACGTCGGCAAAGGCGCCGCGCGTGCCTCCCGATAATGATCCGTGCTACGACGCTCCTCTGGCCATTCCTCCTCCCTCCGTCTCCCTGTCCCCCTTATCGGTGACACGGGGGGAGGATTCGCCACCTTGCGAAGCGGTCACAAACATGCGAGGGTGACGTAATGTTGGTCCGTCTGCGCTACGTGGAGCCAGACCATCTCGCCAGCTGCCAGGTGCGGCAGTTCTTCGCTTCCCTATGGTCTATCGGGCGAACGAGAAGCGCGAGGCTGCGCTGCTGATGCGACTGACGGATTATCAAGCCAAGTATTTCGCCCATGAGTTAACCAGACGCGCCGCGGCGGACAGCCTCGACAAGCTGGCGTCGGCGGTGGCTGGCGCCCAGGTCGATCTGAATCCGCACCAGGTTGACGCCGCCCTCTTCGCCTTCAAGTCCCCGCTGTCGAAAGGCGCGCTGCTCGCCGACGAAGTCGGTCTCGGAAAGACGATCGAGGCCGGGCTCGTGCTCTCGCAACACTGGGCCGAGCGAAAGCGCCGGCTCCTCGTTATCACGCCCGCGAATCTTCGCAAGCAATGGCATCAGGAGCTGACCGAAAAGTTCTTTCTCCCCTGCCAGATTCTGGAAGCCAAGTCGTATAACCAGGCGGTGCGCGAGGGAAATTACCAGCCGTTTCAGACCCAGAGCTCGGTTGTTATCTGCTCCTATCAGTTCGCGCGAAGCAAGGCGGGCGACGTGGCGACGACGCCGTGGGATCTGGTGGTGATCGATGAGGCCCACCGGCTACGGAATGTCTACCAACCGTCGAAGGTGGTCACGAATACCATCAAGGGAATCCTGAAGGACCGCCGAAAGCTCCTCTTGACCGCAACTCCGCTTCAGAACTCGCTCTTGGAGCTGTACGGGCTGATCAGCGTGATCGACGACCACGCCTTCGGCGACGTCCAGAGCTTCCGCGATCAATTCATGGGCGCGGGCCAGGCCCGATCGTACGACGCGCTGAAAGCCCGGCTGCAACCGCTCTGCATCAGAACGCTTCGCCGCCAGGTTCGCGGCTACGTCTCCTACACGAACCGGCTGCCGATGGTTGAGGAGTTCACCCCGGCGGAGTCGGAAGACGCGCTGTACGAGCTCGTGTCCGAATACCTCCGTCGTCCGAATCTTCAGGCGCTGCCCAGCGGACAGCGCTCGCTGATGACGCTGGTCCTGCGGAAGCTCCTGGCATCCTCGACCTTCGCCATCGCCGGCGCCCTGATCACGATCTCGACGCGATTGAAGAACACCCTGGGGGACAGCCGGGCGGCCGACGCTCTCGACGACGACCTTGCCCAGGACTACGAAGCGCTGGAGGAAACCCGCGAGGAGTGGGGCGAAGAAACAACGGCCGCCCCGTTGACCCCAGCCGAGCGAGCGGCGATCCAAGCCGAGATCGACGATCTAGACGCGTTCGCCGAGCTGGCGATGTCGGTCGAGCGCAACGCTAAAGGCGACGCCCTCCTGAAGGCGCTGCACATCGCGATGGACAAGGCCACGGAGCTGGGAGCGGAGCGGAAGGCGATCATTTTCACGGAATCGCGCCGGACCCAGGACTACATCCAGCGCATCCTCGCGGAGAGCCCGTGGGGCGACGGCATCGTGCTGTTCAACGGATCGAACGCGGACCCGCGATCGCGGGAGATCTACAACGCCTGGCTGGCCCAGCACCGGGGCTCCGACCGCGTCACCGGTTCCCGGACGGCCGACATGCGCTCCGCGCTGGTCGACTACTTCCGCGAAGACGGTCAGATCATGATCGCGACCGAGGCGGCGGCGGAGGGGATCAATCTGCAGTTTTGCTCGCTGGTCGTCAACTACGACCTGCCCTGGAACCCGCAGCGGATCGAGCAGCGGATCGGACGCTGCCACCGCTACGGTCAGAAGCACGACGTGGTCGTCGTCAACTTCCTGAACCGGACCAACGAGGCGGACCAGCGTGTCTTCGAGTTGCTGTCGGAGAAGTTCCAACTGTTCGAGGGGGTGTTTGGCGCCAGCGACGAGGTGCTCGGCGCGATCGAGTCGGGGATCGACTTCGAGAAGCGGATCAACGACATCTACCAGACCTGCCGCCGGCCTGTTGAGATCGACGCTGCCTTCCAGCAACTCCAGATGGAGCTGAGCTCGGAGATCAACGAGCAAATGACCCAGACCCGGCGGAAGCTGCTGGAGAACTTCGACGACGAGGTGCGCGAAAAGCTCCGGGTGCAGAAGGCGGCGTCGCAGGCAGCACTCGATCGGTTTGAACGGTTGCTGATGACCATCACCCAGCACGAGCTCGGCGACGATGCCGATGCCCGGGACGAGTCGTCGTTCTGGTTGAAGCGGTCACCATCGGGTGCGGACATTCCGCTCGGGTTGTACGCCTTGCCGCGGCGGAACGCCGACGCGCACATCTACCGGCCGACCCATCCGCTTGCGGACGCAATGATCGCGCGGGCCAAGGCTCGCGATCTGCCGCCGGCGGAGGTGCATTTCAGCCTGAGCGAGCATGAGGGGAAGATCAGCGTTCTCGAACCGTACAAGGACCAGGGCGGTTCGCTGGCCGTCTCGGTGCTGACGGTCGACGCCCTCGATCAGACGGAGGAGCACTTGATTCTGGCGGCGGAGTGCGACAACGGCGACGCATTGGACGAAGAGGCGATCAAGCGCCTCTTGGAGTTGCCGGCCTCCACCGGGCGCCAAATGCTCTTCGACCCCGCCGGCAGCATCGACGCCATCACCGAGCGGCGGCGGGCGGCGATCACGCGGGAGATCGAGGGTCGGAACCTGGCGTTCTTCGAGTCCGAGACCGAGAAGCTGGAGGGGTGGGCGGACGACCTGAAGGCCGGCTTGGAGCGCGAGATCAAGGAGCTCGACCGCGAGATCCGCGAGGCGCGGCGGGCGATGAAGGCGTCGCTGACGCTCGACGACAAGCTCGCCGGACAGAAGCGAATCAAGTTGCTAGAATCGCAGCGTATACAGAAGCGCCGGTCCCTGTTCGACGCTCACGATCAAGTCGACGCGCAGCGGGAAGAACTGATCTCCGCCATCGAAGGGAAGCTGGCTCAGCGCGACTCCCTGAGCCGGCTCTTCACGATCCGGTGGCGCCTAGAGTAGATCGCGGCCGAGGAGGGTGAAGATGGGACCCGACGAGGAGCTCGCCTCGCTCATCGCCGACCGGCTGACGCACGAGCGGCTGATCGATGCCGACCGGCGCGACGAGGTTTCGACCAAGATCGCCGCCGGGACGGCGACTGCCGACGACTGGCGGTTCTGGATCGAGATCGGTCCCGCTGGGCAAAAAGAGGGGATCGGCAATGCCGAGGATTGATCGCGTCCGCATCCACAACTTCCGAGGCGCATCGACCCCCTTCGGCATCTCGTTCGCGCCGAAAAAGCCGATCGTGGTGATTTTCGGGGAAAACGGGACCGGAAAGACGACGATCGTCGACGCCTTGGATGCCGTCGGCAATGGCAGCGGCGGCTCGCTGACGACCAAGAGCTCGACGACGTTGCGAACCCACCTGCCGACGGTTGGCAAAAAGCCGGCCGATATGCTCATGGAAGTTTCGTCGGACGGTACAACCTGGACGGCGACGCTCAGCAAGAGTGAGATCGTCACGAGCCCGATGCCGCGACCAGCGATCCAGGTGTTGCGGCGCGTCAATCTGCAACGCTTCATCGACACCCCCCCGGGGGATCGCTACAAGGAACTGCGCCACCTGATCGGTGTCGAGCGTGTCGAGCGATCGGAAGAGGCACTGAAGCGCGCCCTCGAGAGCGCAAAACAAGAGTTCGACGAGGCGGTCCGGGTGCGGAGTGGAGCGGAGGAGCAACTCGAGACCATTTGGGATCAGGAAGGCCGGCCAGGAGTCGACTGGAGAAGCTGGGCAGGCGAGGCGGCAGGGGCTGATCCGACGAGCCTGCGGGAGAGCGTGCACCGGTCGCGCCAGACGAGAGAAGCGATCGAGGGGGCCGTTCGCGCCAAGCTCGCCTGCGACCAGGCAGCGGCCACGGTCGTCGGACGCCGGGATGCGGCCGCCGCGGTCGCGCGGGAGATCGTGGAAGGCCCGGCGCTGGCGGCGGCGAAGGGGATACGACTGGCCGAGATGCTGGCGAAGGTGCGGGAGCATCTCGCCGCTGGGGAGCACGGCGATCACTGTCCGGTCTGTGGTCAGGACGTCCGTCTGTCCGATCTCCGGGCATCGCTGGACGAACGCATCGCCGAGCTCGCTCGCTACGAGGATCTGTCCAAGCGGCAGCGCTCCGCCCAGCAGTCTGTCCGAGGCGCCGAGGAGGCGGCACGCTCGGCTGGGACAAACCTGGTCGCCGCCGCGGAGCGGATCGCGACGATCGCCAGTAGCCCACCGAGTGGTTTCGCCCCGATCGAGATTCCAGACGCCGTCCTGGCCGCGTTTGCGGAGAGCGGGTCACGGCCGGAGGAGCGGGCCGCACAAGCAGCCGAGCTGATCGCGGCCTGCGAATCGCTTGTCGGTGCACTGCGGGCCGAGGAGGATGCCACGCTCCAAGCGGCGGCGCGAGTCAACACGATCCGGGACCTAGCCTCACGCGCGGAGGAGAGCCGCGCGCGGACGATCGAGCTCGAGACGATCGTCAAGGGCTTGGCCGGCGCCTACGACGTCGTGCGACGCGGCCGGATCGAGTTTACCCAGCGGATTTTGGACGAGGTCGCGCAGGAATGTAACCGGCTGTATGCGGAGATCCACCCGGACGAGGGGATCGCGATCGCTAAGATCGAGCTCGATCAGCAGCGGCGCGCCTCCATCAACCAGACGATGAACTTCGGTGACTACACCGAGATCGCGCCCCAGGCGTATCTGAGCGAAGCCCACCTCGACACCTTCGGCTTCTGCTTCTGGCTCGCCTTCGCCAAACGGGAGTACCCGAACGGGGACGCGGTCCTCGTCCTTGATGACGTGTTTTCGTCGGTCGACTCACCGCACATGCGGAGGATCGTGGATTTGATCGTCGACGAGCGAGATCACTTCGCACAGGTGATCATTACGACCCATCAACGCGCCTGGCGGGACATCTTCCGCAACTCGCACGGTCCGGGCAATCTGACCGACCTGATCGAACTCCAATCTTGGAGCCTGGCCCAGGGTATCTTCAGCTACCAGACGCCGATGGTGAGAGATGAACTGCGGGGCGCGTTGGCAGCCATGCCGTTCAATCGCCAGGCGGCGGCGGCGACGGCGGGGATTCTCCTTGAAGCAACACTCGATCGGTTGACGTTTCTCTACCGGTGCAAGGTCCCGCGGACACGGGACAACGTGTACACCCTGAACGAACTGTTGGACGTCACGGAAAAGCTCTTCAACAGACTCGTGTTGACCCGGCCAGCGCCAGCTCCGCCAGGACATGACACGGCGGTGATCAGCGATGTCTCGGTCCACCCCGCCGCGATCATCGATCAACTTCGGAAATCGTCGTACGTCCGCAATCAGGTCGGTGCGCACCACAACGACCAAGGCATGCTTATCTCCGACGGCGACGTCCGAGCGTTCGCGGACCTGGCGGTCCAACTCGTCGATGCGTTGACCTGTCCGACGTGCGGTCAGATCCCGAGCAAGAGCACCGGGACGCACTACAAGTGCTCGTGCTCCGCGAGCGTGGCCGTGCAGATGTCGCCGTTGCAACTGGTGTAAGGGAGGCGGTGGGCGCGGGGGGCGGCGCGGGGCGCGGGGTTCAGCGCGGGGCTGAAGACCCCGCGCTGAACCCACGAAGCCCCTTCGGGGCTGAGCATGGCGGCGGGCGAGCGGGTGGGTGAGGAGGAAGATAGGATGCCCCGGTGGCGGCTGTTTTACCATGTGGTGTGGGCGACGCGGGGGCGTCGGCCCGCGATCGACGGGGAGGGGCCGCGGACGGTGGAGCGTTCGATCCGGGCGACGTGTCACGCGTACCGCGCCATCGTCCACGCCGTCGGCGTGATGCCGGATCACGTCCACCTTGCCGTCTCGATCCCGCCCAGCGTCGCCGTTTCGACACTGGTGGGGCGGATCAAAGGGCCATCAAGCCACCTCCTCAACCACCAGAGCGGCCCCGACGCCCCCGAACCGTTCGCCTGGCAGGCCGAATACGGAGTCCTCTCCTTCGGCGAGCGGAACCTCCCCGACGTCGTCGCCTACATCGAGAACCAGGAGACCCGCCACGCCGCCAACCACCTCTCAGACGCCCTCGAACCCCCCGCCGACCCCCCGTCTCAGGCTCAGCCCCCGGAGGGGCTTCGTGAGTTCAGCGCGGGGTCTTCAGCCCCGCGCACACCCCCGCGCCGCCCAACCCCCCGCCCAACCCCCAACCCCATTCCGCCCGCGCCCAGCCCGGCCATCGCCACCACCGCCGAGCGAGCAGGATCGCTATGACCGCCAACAAGCAGCGCCTGGAACTGACCTGGATCGGCAAAGAGCACCGCCCCCGCCTGGAGCCGCGCATCCTGCTCGAAGACCCGGCCTGCTCCCATCACGCCGCCCACCGCGTCACCGACCACGACCTCTTCGACAACCGCCTCATCTTCGGCGACAACCTGCTGGCGCTGAAGGCGCTGGAGGCGGAGTTCGCCGGCAAGGTCAAGTGCGTCTTCATCGACCCGCCGTACAACACCGGCAGCGCCTTCGCGCACTACGACGACGGGCTGGAGCACTCGATCTGGCTCTCGATGATGCGCGACCGGCTGGAGATCATCCGTCGTTTGCTCTCACAGGACGGCTCGCTCTGGATCACGATAGATGACAACGAAGCACACTACCTGAAGGTGCTGTGCGACGAGGTGTTTGGGCGCGCTAACTTCGTGGCGGCCATGATCTGGGAGAAGCGGAGGTCGCGCGAGAACCGGCGCGTTTTCTCCTTCAACCATGACTATGTCCTTCTTGTAACAAGAGACCGGCCGAATTTCGAGGCCATTCGGAACCCGCTTGGTCTCAGTGAGGAGGTTCTGGAAAGATACAGAAACCCCGACAACGATGTAAGAGGGCCTTGGCAATCAGTCTCTGCAACTGCTCAAGCCGGACATGCTACGGCATCGCAGTTCTACAGTCTCACGTTGCCATCAGGACGAGTCGTTGACCCTCCCAGGGGCAACTGTTGGCGATTCACCGAGGCGAGAATGCAACAGGAAATTGAAGCTGGGAATATCTGGTTTGGATCATCCGGTGACAACATTCCCCGCATCAAGAGATTTCTTAGGGACAACCAGGACGGCGGTCTGACTCCGGAAACAATCTGGCCTGCATCTGAGGTCGGCACGAACGACGATGCGAAAAGAGGTTTGCTCCAATTGCTCCAAACCTCGGAGATCTTTGAGAACCCTAAGCCAGAAGGACTTATTGAACGCGTCCTTCATATCGGGACGAACCCGGGCGACCTCGTCCTTGACTCCTTCGCCGGCTCCGGCACCACCGGCGCCGTCGCCCACAAGATGGGCCGCCGCTGGATCATGGTCGAGCTTGGGGAGCACGCCCATACCCACATCATCCCGCGGTTGAAGAAAGTCATCGACGGGCAGGACCCCGGCGGGATCACCGGAGCGGTCGGTTGGAAGGGGGGCGGCGGCTTCCGCTACTTCCGCCTGGCGCCGTCGCTGCTGGAGAAGGATGCCTGGGGTCGCCTCGTCATCAACCCCGCTTTCAATGCCGCGATGCTGGCCGAGGCGGTCTGCAAGCTGGAGGGGTTCACCTACGCCCCGAGCGACAGCCTCTACTGGCAGCACGGCGCTTCGACCGAGCGCGACTTCATCTACGTCACCACCGCCTCCCTCAACCACGACCAGCTTCAGCAGTTGAGCGACGAAGTAGGGCCGGAGCGGTCGCTCCTCGTCGCCTGTGGCGCGTTCCGGGGGCGGACGGCGGGGTACCCCAACCTGACGCTGAAGAAGATCCCGTCCGCCGTCCTCTCCCGCTGCGAATGGGGCAAGGACGACTACAGCCTGACCGTCCAGGACCTCCCCGCCGCGCCCCCGGCCGAGGGGCAGCAAGCCCTCGCCCTGGAGGATGCGTAATGGTCGCTCACCGCGAGGTCAACGCCGTCGCCGGCCGCCTCAGCCTGCGCCCGCCGCAGCGCCAGGCGCTGGAGATCCTGGACCGGCTGACCGAGATCGCGCCGCCCATGAAGGATCCTGACGTCCAGACCTCGCTCGACGTGATCCGGTCCGAGTATCCAAGCGTGAGCGATTTCGAGCGCGATTTCCCGTCCCTCTGCTTCGCCCTGGCGACGGGTGTCGGCAAGACCCGCTTGATGGGCGCCTTCATCTCCTACCTGCACCTCGCTCACGCGGTCGACAACTTCTTCGTCCTCGCCCCGAACCTGACCATCTACAACAAGCTGATCGCCGATTTCACCCCCGGCTCGCCGAAGTACGTCTTCAAGGGGATCGCCGCCTTCGCCACCCAACCGCCGGAGATCATCACCGGCGACAACTACGAGTCGCGGGCCGGCACCCTCTTCGACCGACTGATCCGCTGCAAGGTCAACATCTTCAATATCTCGAAGATCAACAGCGAGGTCCGCGGTGGCAAATCGCCGCGGATCAAGCGCCTCTCCGAATACCTCGGCGAGAGCTACTTCGCCTATCTGGCCGCCCTGCCCGACCTCGTCCTGCTGATGGACGAATCGCACCGCTACCGCGCCTCCGCCGGCGTTCGCGCCATCAACGAGCTGAAACCGATTCTGGGCTTGGAGCTGACGGCCACGCCCTACGCGCAGAACGGGACCAAGACGGAACCGTTCAAGAACGTCGTCCTGGACTACCCGCTGCGGCAGGCGATGGAGGACGGCTTCGTCAAAGAGCCGGCCGTCGTGACGCGCAAGGGGTTCAACCCCGCCGGCATGTCACCCGGCGAGCTTGAGCGCCTCAAACTGGAGGACGGCATCCGCCTCCACGAGCAAACCAAGGTCCAGTTGGAAACCTATGCCCGCGAGCAGGGCGTCGAAATCGTCAAACCTTTCGTTCTCGTCATCGCTCGCGACACGACGCACGCCGCCGAGTTGCTGGGTCTGATCCAGCGGGACGACTTCTTCGAGGGTCGCTATCGGGACAAGGTGATTCAGGTCGATTCGAGCGGCAGTGGCGCCGAGAAAGACGAGGTCATCGAGCGGTTGCTGAAGGTCGAGCAGCGCGACGAACCGACCGAGATCGTGATCCACGTCAACATGCTCAAGGAAGGTTGGGACGTCACCAACCTCTACACGATCGTCCCCCTCCGCGCCGCCAATGCCCGCGTCCTGATCGAGCAGACGATCGGTCGCGGTCTCCGCCTTCCGTACGGGAAGCGGACCGGCGTCCCGGCCGTCGACCGGCTGAGCATCGTCGCCCACGACAGGTTTCAGGAGATCGTTGACGCCGCCAACCAACCCGATTCGCCGATCCAGCTCCAGTCGCTGGTGCTCGATCCGGCCGACCTGGTCCGGAAGACACACACGGTCGTCTCGCCGCCGAACATCGAGACGATGCTGGGCATCACGCCGGAGCACCTGACCTCCACCACTGAGGTCGCCACGGATCACCGCGCCCCAGCATTCACGACGCCGGAGGAGACCGCGGTCGCTCGGCTCGCCTATGGCGCAATCCAGAAGTTGCAGCGGAATCCAGACCTGGCGCCAGACATCTCCCACGTGGAGCAGCCGGAGGTGCAGGCACGGATCGTCCGGGAAGTCGAGGCGGTGTACACCGCCGGCCAACTCGGCCTGGAGGGAGTCGCGCCGAAGGTCGATATCGCGGCGGTCGTGGCAAAGACGACGTCACTCGTCGTCGACGAGACGATCTCGATCCCGCGGATCACGGTCGTGCCGATGGGCGAGGTCCGGTCCGGGTTTCATCCGTTCACGCTCGACCTGGCTGGTCTTCATCCCCAACCTGTGACGAACGACCTGTGGGTCCAGCACCTGCGGACCGGCGAAGGCGAAACGATCGGCCTTGGCACGGGCGGCGTTCACGAGAGCCGCCCAGAGGATTACGTCGTCAGCGGTCTGATCGATTTCGACGACGTCTCCTACGACAGCAACGCCGATCTGCTCTACGACTTGGCCGAGCAAACGGTTCGCCATCTCCTCGGCTACCTGACCGAAGAGGACGCACAGCGAGTGCTACGCGTCCACCAGCGGGAGATCGCGCGGTTCATTCACAGCCAAATGCAGGCGCATTACTGGGAAGAGGTGGGGGGCTACGAGACGAAAGTCAACAGCGGGTTCTCCACGATCCGGTCGAGCTCCTACAATCAGTCCGTCCCGACCATGAGTTTTCGAGTCTCTCCCCCGGACAAATCGAACATGGCCAGGTACCTCTTCGGCGGATTCCGACGCTGCCTGCACCCCGTGCAGAAGTTCCAATCCGACGCCGAGCGGGTCCTGGCGGTCATTCTCGATCGCGATGCCCGCAAGTGGTTCAAACCGGCCACCGGTCAGTTTCAGATCAGCTACCGGTTGGGCTCCGACCACCACGACTACCAACCCGATTTCGTCGCTGAGCTGGACGACCGGATCGTGATGCTGGAGCCCAAGGCCCGGAACGAGATGACAGACGGCGAGGTTCTGGCGAAGCGCGACGCCGCCGTCGCCTGGTGTCAACGGGCCACGGACCACGCCGCCACCTCCGGCGGAAAACCCTGGAGCTACGCCCTGATCCCGCACGACGCCATCGCCGAGAACTGGGGCCTTGGCGATCTCCTCGGGCGGTGGACCGTGAACCCGTAGCCGACGGGCGACGCGTGCGTCGCCCCTACGAACGGCGGAGGCCGGCGCGGCAAGTGGCGCCCCGACGAACGGCGGGAACCGCGTTGGATGCACGTGGGGTTAGGTCGGGGTGGCGTCCCAGCGGAAGAAGCGGACGGCGATGGCCATGGCGAGGACGAAGGTGGCGGCGAGGATGAGGAGGTCGAGCCAGATCGCGCCGAAGCCGTGGCCGAGGCTCATCGGTTGGCGGAGGGCATCGACCAGGTAGGGGAGCGGCAAGGCGCGGGTAATGGGTCGCAGCCAGCTCGGGGCGCTGTCGATGCTGAAGAAGACGCCGGAGAGGAAGAGCATCGGGAAGGTGATCAGGTTGGCATAGCTGGCGGCCGTCTCGGCGTTGCGAGCCATCCCCGAGATGGCGAACCCGATCGCGAGAAAGGCGAGGGCGCCGATCAGGACCGCGACCAGGATCACCAACGGGTTGCCACGGATGTCGAGCCCGAAGAGCGCCCAGGCGAGACCAACCAGGATCAGCGCCTGCGCCGCGGCGACGATGAGCTGCGAGAGCACGCGGGCGAGGATGAACGACGTCAGGGGGAAGGGGGTGACCTTGATGCGCCGGAGGATGCCCCGCTCGCGGTAGATGACGAATGCGGTGGCGAGACCGATCACGCCGGAGTTCATCAGACTCATTGCCAGAATCCCCGGGACGAAGAAATCAATGTAGGAGACGGCCTGCGACTCGACCGGCTGCTCCGCGATCTGGACCGGGCTCGGACCGCCGGCGACGCCGAGCACCAGCTGGCGGACTGCTCCGACCGCGATCTGCGCCGTTGGGCCGTCGGTGGCGTCGTAGTAGAGCCCGACGCGTGGCACCTGACCGGCGGGCTGGTCGCCGCTGAAGACAAGGACGACGTCGCGGTCACCATCCCGGAGCGCCTTCAACTCGTCGGACTCACCCCCGCGCTTAACGGCGAACGAGGGATTGCCGTCCATCGCCGCAACCACGCCATCCTGGAGTCGGGAGGGGGAGCCGGCGACGCCGATCGTGAAGTCGACGCCGGTGCCGCGGCCAAAGACGGCGCCGAAGATGAGGATGAAGAGGGCCGGGAAGGCGAGGTTCCAGAAGAGGGCCGTCCGGTTGCGGAGGCTCATCTTGAGGTTGGCCTTGACCATCGCGAGGAGGGGGCGCATGGGGACTCCGTGGGCTAGCGGCTATCAGCTATCAGCAACCGGGTGGCGGCGGGGGCGATGGGCACATGGATCATCCGCGGCGACGCCGGCGGCCGCGCGAGGCAGCGATGTCTTGAGCTTTCGTCTCGCTGGTTTCGCCGGTCTCGTATTGATGGCCGGCGAGGCTGAGGAAGACGTCCTCCAGGTTCGCCTGGGTGCTGCTGAGACCGCTCAGGGTGACGCCGTGGCGGCCGGCAAGGTCGAGCAAGGCGACCATGGTGGCCTGGGCGTCGGTGGTGCGGAGGCGGACGGCCGGTTGGTCGCTGGCGCCGTCGGCCGCATCGATCACGCCAGGCAAGGTAGCAAGGGCGGTCGACGGGAGACTCCCGGCGGCGACGATGGCGCGGACGGTGGCCGCCATGCCGAGCTCGCGGACCAACGCTTCGGGGGTATCGCAGGCGATGACCCGCCCCCGATCCATGATCGCCACCCGGTCGCAGAGGGCCTCGGCCTCTTCCATATAGTGGGTGGTGAGGACGACCGTGGTGCCTTCGGCGCGGATGCCACGGACAGTGTCCCAGAGGGCGCGGCGCGCCTGGGGATCGAGTCCGGTGGTCGGTTCGTCGAGAAAGGCGACGGTGGGCCGGTTGACGAGGGCAATGGCGATCGCCAGCCGCTGCCGCTGGCCGCCCGATATTTGGGCGAAGCGGGCGTTCCGCTTCTCGCCGAGATCGACGAGATCGAGCAGGGTCGTGATGCGGGCGGCCGAGCCGTCGACGCCGTAGAGTCCGGCGAAGAGCTCGATCAGCTCGGCGGCCGAGAGGTAGTCGAAGAGCGCCGTTGACTGGAGTTGGACACCGATCAGGCGGCGGACCGCCTCGCCCTGGGTGACGGGATCGAGACCGGCGACGCGGATGGTGCCGCCATCGGGGGGACGCAACCCCTCGATCATCTCCAGGGTCGTCGTCTTGCCAGCGCCATTCGGGCCGAGGATGCCGAAGATTTCCTGGGGCCGGACCGCGAGGTCGATGCCATCGACGGCGATGGCGGTGCCGTAGCGCTTGACGAGACCCCGGGCCTCGATGATCGGGTCCACGCTGGTAGATGCGGCCGGGGCAGGGCTGATGGCGGTGGGGGTTAGGGTGGGAGCCGCGCGAATCGCCACGATCATCCTCTCCGGCGGCGAACGAGCCTGGCGCGGACTATAACGGGTGGTGGCGAGGACGGGCCAGGGTGAGGTTCCGGCAGGGGTGCCGGGGTCGGTGGTTCGGGGCGTGAGGCAAGCGGGCGGGATCGGTGGCGGTCGCGGGCGATGATTCCGCGGGCGGGGGAGGCTGAGCGCTTATGAGTGGGTATGGCCGTAGAGGAGGGGGAACGGGACGCGGCGCGGCCTGGGGCAGTTCCCCAGGCCGCGCCGGTCTGACGTCGCTTGCCGGGAGGGCCGCGCTATTGGCTCGCCCGGTTCCAGTTGGCGATGTTCCAGTAGTTGACCTCGTACGGGCTGAGGGCGACGTTGTCGTCGTTCGGGCCGTCGCCGTGAATGAGCGATTTCGCCATCGCGTACTTGTCGGCGGCGCGGTTGACGAGCGGCACGATGACGATGTCCTTGATCAGGATATCGTTCATCTGGACGAAGAGCTGGGCGGCTTTCTCGAGGTCGGTCTCGGTTTGGACCGCGGTGAACAGCTTGTCGAAGTCGGGACTGTTGTAGCGCTGGTAGTTTTGGCCATTCCAGCGGTTCGACGCCTGGGCGATGTTCTTGCCGTCCGGCCCGGCGTACCAGGAGGTCATGTAGGCGGTTGGGAAGGGGGTCGTCGGGTTGTTGGTGAACATGTTGATGTCGTTGTACATGTGGTTGATGCTCTGCTCGTTGCCGGCCGAGCCATCGAAGAAGATGCCGGAGTCGACCTGCTGCAGCTGCACCTTGAAGCCCATCTTCTCCAACGCTTGCTTGATCACCGCCTGGGTCTTCTGACGGACCGCGTTGATCGAGGTCGCGTAGGTCATCCGCAGCTCGACCCCGTCCTTCGAGCGGACGTCGCCGTTCTTCGTCCAGCCGGCGTCGTCGAGAATCTTGTTGCCCTTGTCGACGTCGAACTCCCAGGACGTGTCCTTGTCTTCGGTGGAGTACTTCCCGAGCAGGGGAGTGTTGGTCAGGATGTTCGCCGTCGGCGGCTCATCCTTGCCCTGATAGAACTGGGTCGAGATGGCGTCGCGATTGGCGGCCAGGTTGAGCGCCTGGCGGACGGCGATGTCGGAGAAGAACGGATGGGGGGTGTTCTTCTCCGAACGCTGGCCGTCGACCTCCTTGTTCGGATCGGAGAAGTTGACGTGGAGGCGCTCGACGCTGTTGCCGACGGCGACGATGAGCTTGCCCTTGCCGCCCTCCTCCAGACCCTTCAGGATCTGCGGCTCGACCTGGAGGTTCCAGGCGTGGTCGTAGTCGCCGGTCTGGAGAACGGCGCGGGCCGCCGAGGCGGCGTCGCCACCTCCCTTGAGGTTGACCTTCGAGAAGTACGGCTTGTCCGGATCGCGGTAGTTCTCGTTCATGGCGTAGACGACCTGGTCGCCGGGCTTGAAGGACTCGACGACGTAGGCGCCGGTACCAATCGGCTTCTGGACGAAGGCATCGGCGGCCTCCTTCCCGGCCGAGAGGACGTGCTCCGGGTAGACGTTGCCCCAGACACTGCCCGCGTGCGGCTCGAACCAGTTGGCGTTCGGGTTGTTGAAGGTGACCTTGGCGGTCACGTCGTCGACCGCCTCGATATTGGCGATCGGACGGTAGGTCTCGATGCTGACCGAGGCGTTGGCCTCGTCCATGATCCATTTCCAGGTGAAGACGACGTCCTTGGCGGTAAAGGGCTCGCCGTCGCTCCACTTGACACCGTCGAGGAGCTTGTAGGTGACCGACTTGAGCTCCTTGGCGAGCAGACCGTTCTCGATCGTCGGAACGTCCTTGATCAGCGTCGGGATGAGTGAGCCGTCCGGGAGGTAGCTCATCATCGGCTCAAGGACGATCGACGAGGCGAGGTAGTCCTTCGTGCCGGTGGCGACATGCGGGCTGAGGATGGTCGGCGACTGCCATTGGAGGATCTTTAGTTCGCCATCCTGGCCGCGCTTCTTGCCCTCGACGCCGACGGCGGGACGGCCGGCCGCGCCTTGCTGGGCGGCGACGCCGAAACCGGCATGCCGCGACCGTGGTGCCGCCCCGGCCTCGGGAACGGCCCGCAGCACGAAGGAGATGACGGGCATGCCGACGCCGAGCGCCAGGGCACGAGCGGTAAAGGCGCGCCGGGAGAGCGCGCCAGCCTTCAGGTCGTCGTACAAGCGGGTAAACGGGCCGGGCTCAGGGAGCTGATGCATCTCGGACATCGTGTTGCTTCTCCTTGCATCGCGTCGAACGGCTCGACCACGAGGTCGAGAGGGGAGCCGGCCCCGTCGCCGGCGCCTCACCTAGTTTACGTGCTGCCGCGGCAGTCGTGTTCGCGGAGACTGTGCGGAGCGCCTAAGAGGCCGGAGCGATCGTTAGCGGCACGGAGTCACCGCCCTCTTCGCCGACGGCGTACGTCCCCGGCTCCAGGTTGA
>JAABUS010001830.1_pt1 | contig 43536 bp, 40 predicted proteins | sample 5560161 | NCBI WGS metagenome assembly JAABUS01 (sample SAMN10711885, study PRJNA513376) | rock metagenome | isolation source: Antarctica rocks | place: Antarctica: Victoria Land, Trio Nunatak nord | collected 2016-01-04
CCCTGGAGGAGATACCGGAGCTGTTCGCCTCGGCCACCCGCGAGGCGGTTGCCGCATTCGGCCGCGGCGAGTGCTTCGTCGAGCGCTACTTGGACCGGCCCCGCCATGTGGAGACCCAGTGCCTGGCCGACAGCCACGGCACCGTGGTCGTGGTTTCGACCCGCGACTGCTCGCTGCAGCGGCGACATCAGAAGCTGGTCGAGGAGGCGCCTGCGCCGTTCCTCACCGACGATCAGCGCGTCGAGCTGGTGCGGGCGTCCAAGGCCATCCTGACCGAAGCGGGCTACACCGGCGCCGGGACGTGCGAATTCCTCGTCGGACCGGACGGCACCATCTCCTTCCTCGAGGTCAACACCCGCCTGCAGGTCGAGCACCCGGTCAGCGAGGAGGTCACCGGCATAGACCTGGTCCGCGAGCAGTTCCGCATCGCCGCCGGCGAGGAGCTCGGGTACGCCGACCCGGCACCCTCTGCGCACAGCATCGAGTTCAGGATCAACGGCGAGGACGCCGGCCGCGGGTTCCTACCGGCCCCTGGAGTGGTCACGTCGTTCCGCCCCCCGTCGGGTCCCGGCGTCCGGTTGGACTCCGGGGTGGAGTCCGGTGACGTGATCGGCGGTGCGTTCGACTCGATGCTGGCCAAGCTCGTCGTCACCGGCCGCGACCGGGCGCAGGCCCTGGAGCGCTCCCGCCGGGCGCTGCGCGAGTTCGTCGTCGAGGGGATGCCGACCGTGCTGCCGTTCCATCGGGCGGTGGTCGACGACCCGGCGTTCGCGCCGGCCGATCCGGCCGAGCCGTTCACGGTGCACACCCGGTGGATCGAGACCGAGTTCGACAACACGATCGCCCCGTATGCCGGGGCGGTGGGCTCCGCCGAGCCAAGCGTCGCCCGGCATACCGTCGTGGTCGAGGTAGGCGGAAAGCGGCTGGAGGTCGTGCTGCCCCGGGAACTGCCGGTCGGTGCCGCTGGCGGCGCGAGAGGAAGCGGTGGCGGTCCAGGCCGCGGCAAGGCACCCCGGCGCTCCGGCGCGGCCAAGCCTGGTGCGGCGGTATCGGGTGACGCGCTCACCTCGCCGATGCAGGGCACCATCGTCAAGATCGCCGTCGAGGAGGGCCAGTCGGTCCTCGAGGGAGACCTGGTCGTCGTGCTGGAGGCGATGAAGATGGAGCAGCCGATCAACGCCCACCGCGCCGGGACGATCTCGGGGCTCCAAGCGAGCGTCGGCGAGACCGTGGCGAACGACGCAGTAATCGCGCGCATCGTCCAGGCGTGAGGGGCCGCCACTGCCGGCTCCGCTGCGCCGTGCTTCCTGAAGTTCGACCTACCGGCTGCCTGCGACGTCGCGGCGGGCAGCCGACGGCGCGATGAGTCGCCCCGGAAACGGCTGGGCCAGGCGGCTGATCGCTCCCCTTCCGGTCACGCGACGGCCTGCCCGGGCGGCCCTGCTGCTCGCCGGCCTGGCCCTCTACGGCTTCAGCGACGGCCTGTTGATCCTTGCCGACCTCGGTCTCGACCCCTGGGACGTCCTGCACCAGGGGCTGTCGCGCAGCATGGGCCTCGAGGTGGGCACCTGGGCGATCCTGATTGGGGCGCTGGTCCTGCTGGCCTGGATCCCCCTGCGCCAGCGCCCAGGCCTGGGAACGCTCGGTAACGTCGTCGTCGTCGGGCTGGGGATCAACGCGACGCTCGCCGTGCTTCCGGCTCCGCACGGGCTGCCGCTGCGCGCGGTAGTCCTCGTCGTGGCCGTGGTCCTCAACGGCATCGCGACCGGCGCATACATCGGCGCCGGGCTCGGGCCTGGTCCCCGCGACGGGCTGAGCACGGGCATCGCGGCCAGAGGGGTGTCCCTCCGGCTCGTCCGTACGGTGGTCGAGGTCAGCGTGCTCGCGCTGGGGTGGCTGCTCGGAGGCAGCGTCGGGATCGGGACCGTGCTCTACGCCCTGACTATCGGGCCTCTCACGCATTGGACGATTCCCGCGCTCCGGATCCGCGAGGCGCAGGGCCGCGGTGAGCCGCCGGACGACGAGCGGCCGGCCACCACTCCGGGCGACCGGCCGCCTGCCGATTAGCGCCCCGACGCCGTGGCGCTCCGTCGCGATGGCGTTCTCACGCTCCTACTGCGGTGGCTGCTGCTCTGCTCCCTCACCGAGGCCGAGCTTGTCCCCGAGCAGCTTCTCCCCCTTGGCGATCTGGTCGCCGTGGGCGCCGCCGGTCTTGTCGTTGGCGAACTGCTCGGCTTCGTCCAGGCCGTGCTGCGCCTGGTCGGGGTGCTCCGCGGCCAGCTCCTTGCCCTTTTCGAGGAAGCCGCCGATTCCTTCGGTCATGTCGATGCCTTTCGTGGTGGTGTCCGATCCGGTTCGGACCCTACCCCGCGGGACGGAGAGGCGGAGCGGGCAGCCGCCGGAGCGGCGCTCAGCCCAGCGAGTCCATCGGGTGCAGTCGTCGCGCGGCTTCGGCGATGGACCCCGACATGGACGGATAGACGGTGATCGTCTGCGCCACCTGGTCGACAGTGAGGTTGTGCTGGACCGCGAGAGCGACGGGAAAGATCAGCTCGGACGCCCGAGGCGCGACGACGACTCCGCCCACCACCACGTTGGTCCCGGTACGGGCGAGCAGCTTGACGAAGCCGTCGGTGACGTTCTGCATCTTCGCCCGCGGGTTCGTCGCCAGCGGCAGCGTCAAGGCTCGTGCCTGGATGCGCCCCTCGTCGATATCCCGTTGGGTGTGTCCCACCGTCGCGATCTCGGGATCGGTGAAGATGTTGGCGCTGACCCCACGCAGGTTGAGCGGGGCGACGGCGTCGCCCAGCGCGTGCCACATCGCGATGCGGCCCTGCATGGCGGCGACCGAGGCAAGCGGCAGGACCCCCGTGCAGTCGCCGGCGGCGTAGATGCCCCGCACGGATGTCCGCGACACGCGGTCGACCTCGACGTGGCCCGCAGGGGTCAGCTCGACCCCCGCCTCACCCAGCCCCATACCCGCCGTCTGGGGCACCGACCCGACCGCCAGCAAGGCGTGCGAGCCGTGCAGCAGGCGGCCGTCCTCGAGCCGGACGACGACCCCGGATTCGGTCCGCTCGACCGCCGCGGCCCGGGACCGGCTGAGCACCTGCATTCCGCGGCGGCGGAACACGTCCTCGATCACGGTGGCCGCATCGGCATCCTCACCGGGCAGGACGCGGTCGCGGGACGACACCAGTACGACGTCGCTGCCGAGGCCGAGGTAGGCGTGGGCCAGCTCGGCACCGGTCACTCCCGAACCGATGACGATCAGTCGCTCGGGCAATTCCGGCAAGGCGTAGATCTGCTGCCATGTCAGGATCCGCTCGCCGTCGGGCCGCGCGGAGGGCAGCACCCGCGGCGTGGCGCCGGTGGCCACCAGCACCACGTCGGCGCGCAGCTGCTCGGTCTCCCCCGTCGGGAAGTCAACCCGGACGGAGGTCGGCGAGGTCAACCGGCCCAGCCCCCGGCATACGCGGACGCCGTCCGCCTCCAACCGCGCGGCGATGTCGTGGCTCTGCGCGTCCGCCAGGCCGAGCACCCGCTTGTTGACCGCCGGCAGATCGGCCCAGGCCACGCCGTCCGGCACGCTGCCGGGCTCGGCCTCCGGGGTGGCCCCGCTCGCGCTCCGCCGGCCCGGCGCCGCGAACCGCACGCCCAGACCGGCCGCCTGGCCGAGCAGTGCCATCGAGTCGGCGGTCGAGATCAGCGTCTTGCTGGGCACGCAGTCGGTCAGGACCGCGGCCCCGCCCACGCCGTCGCGCTCGATCACCGTCACGCTCGCACCCAGCTGGGCGGCGACCAGCGCCGCCTCGTAGCCGCCGGGTCCGCCGCCGAGGACAACCACCGAGCAGTGTCGCTCGCTCACGCCCCAATCCAACCATCCGGACCGGTCAGGTCACGTCCACGCAGTCTCCCGCAGCGGTCGCCGGGGGGGTCTCGTCGTTGCCGGCGAAGGACCAGCGGTAGCACCCGTCGACGGTCGCGGTCGTGGTGGTCCTGAGCTGGCCGGTCGAGTCGGAAGTGACCGTCTTGACGCTCGCGTAGCTACCGGTCAGCGTCCGGAACTGCAGGGACACGGGCTGGTAGGCGTTGCCGTGGTACTGGTTGTCGCTCCAGTTGGCCCGCGCCAGCTTGCCGGTGACCGTCTCGGTGGCGCCCTTGGGTGTCGGTTCCGTCGCGTTAGTGGACTCGATCCGCGAGAAGCGCCGGAGCAGCAGGGTGTCACCCGCGAGGTCGGTATTCGCCGTGCTGCCGGCGATGCGCACGATCGAACCCCAGATACCGGCGAAGTCGTTGGTCAGCAGGGGCAGGTCCGAGGCGCTCGAGTGCAGCGGATCCACGGTGAACGTCGCCTGCCAGACCTGGTAGCCGCCCTGCAGGCCGGTGTAGGTGGCGGACCGGTCCGCGTAGCCGACGCCGTCCTTGAAGACCTCGACGGTGACGCCCCCGGGCGATGTCGCGAGGCAGGGATCGTCTACGACAGCCGTGTAGACGATCCGCTGCGGGTCGTGCACCCCCGCTGCGACGTCGGTTGCGCTGCTGCTGACCAGCCCGGGTGCCGCGCAGGTCGCCGTCACGACACGCGGCGCGGCGGACCCAGCCGCCACTGTCTGCTGCGCCGAGGCGGGCGCCGCCACCATCAGGCTTGCGGCGGCGGCCAGTCCCACGCTTCGTCGCACGACTGCTCCGATCGATCAGCGTTGGCGGCCTTCGCGGTGCTGCATACGGCCCACCTCCATCTAGCCACAGATCGGCGTCGAGCGGGCAATCTTGATGGGCACCGGGCCTTCCGGTGGCCATCACCGGACCGGTGTGATGGGTGTGCGGTGCTGTGCACGGGCTGCTCGAGGGCTGGTTCAGGGCCGGTCCGGACCCGCTCGCGGGCTGGTCGGGGCTGGTCGGGGCCAGCTTGCGGCTGGGCCGCTCAGCGGGTCGCGAGCACCAGGGCGGTTGCCAGCGGGACGACGAGCGCCGCGACGACGCCAGGCTGCCACCGCACCCGCACCGAACGTTCCTGCACCGGCGCCAGCCGACCGGAGGCGACCTCGGCGGCATACGCGTCCCTGGTGGCCTCGATGGTCTCCGCGACGGCACGCGAGGTCACGGCCACCGACCGTGCCTCCTGGTGGCCGGCCGGTGGCTCGGTAGTCCCCCCGCCGGTGAGGCCGCGGCCGGCGCGACCGCCCCCGAGGCCACCCAGGAGACCGGTCGACAGCCCAGATCTGGGGCGGGCGATCTGGGTGGAAATCGCCCACGAGGTGTAGCTGCGGTCGGCGGTCAGCACCTCGAGGTTCCACCTCGTCCGCACCTCCTCCACCAGGCCCCAGGGGATGAAGACGTCCCGCAGGACGTTCGCGAGCGTCACCCCCTCCGCCGCGAGCCGGACGTGCGGACGCAGGAACAGCGACCAGGCGAACCCGATCGCCACGGCGAGCCAGGCGACGAATGCGGGGTTCGGGTCACGGCTCCAGGAGCTGAGCGCGCCGATGCCGAGCATGGCCGCAACCCCGATACAGAGCCACCCGAGCAGCTGCGCAGAGCGCTGACGGTAGGTCTGCGAAGGTGACACGGTCCCCCGTGTCGGGGTGCTGGGCATGGTTCCCAAGATACGTGGACAACTGGCGCAGCCGCCCGGATCCGGTCGGGGGTGAGTCATGATGGTCCTCGGCGCACGAACAGCAGCGGGGGGACGCGTGAGCACAGGGGGTGGTCTGACACCACCGGGTTGGCAGGACCGGACGACCCCGGCTGCCACGCCCGAGCCATCGGCCGCGTACCCGCCCGCTTCATACCCGCCCGCCGCGTACCCGCCCGCTTCGTACCCGCCTGCCGCGTACCCGCCAGGCACCGGCCACAACCTGCCTGCGGGCATGTCCGCGCACAAACCCGGCATCATCGCGCTGCGGCCGCTGGCGCTCGGGGATATCTACGACGGCGCCGTGAAAGTGATCCGCAGCAATCCCCGAGCCACCGTGGGACTGTCCCTGATCGTCAACCTGATCACCCTGCTCCCGTCCGCGGCGCTCAGCATCGCGCTCGTACGACTCATCGGGCAGTCGTCCTACGGGGGCGCGAGCGCGAGCGTGCGGACGCTGGTCCCCCTCGCGGTGCCCCCCCTCTTCGCCCAGCTTGCGGTCGTGCTGCTCTCCGGTCTTCTGGCGTATGTCGTGAGCGAGGCCGTCCTCGGTCGCAAAGCAGGCCTGGGCGAGACGTGGCGGAAGGTCCGCAGGCGGATGGCTCCGCTGCTGGCTGCCACTGTGCTGGTCGGTCTCGCCGCTTCCGTTCTGCCCGTGGCAATGATCGCCCTGGCTGCTCTCGGGGCGGCACGGCAGCAGGTGGCCGTTGTCGTCCTGGCCGTCATCCTCGCGGTCGGACTCGCCGTTCTGATCGTCGTGCCGGCCGGCGTCGTCACGGCGCTGATGGCCCCGGCCATCGTCCTGGAGCGCCAAGGCCCGATAGCCGGTGTACGCCGGGCCCTGTCGCTCATTCGCGGAGGCTTCTGGCGGCTGCTCGGCATCCTGCTGCTCACGGGCTTGGTCACCGGCGTCGCGTCCTACGTGCTGCGGTTGCCGTTCTCGATCCTGGCCGCGGTGGCCGCGAGCATCCTGGGGGACCGCTCCGCCAGTGACTCGGCGACGGTGGCGGTGCTCTCCTCGACCTTGGCGTACCTCATCTCCGGGTCGATCGTGACGCCGTTCGCGTCAGCCGTCGCCTGCCTGCTGTATGTCGACCGCCGGATTCGCGTCGAAGCACTCGACGTCCTGCTGATCCGCTCGGTCCTGCAGGACCAGGCGTCGGGCGGGACGCCCTCCCCGGTCCCCTACCGGGACGCGACGCCACGCCAAGCGCCCGGCCTGCCGGGTCTGGGGGACCCCGGGGCACGGGGCGGCTGGGACGGCTGGGACGGCTCGGGCGGCCGCTCGTGACCTTGGCGGCGGCCCTGCTTCCTCGTGGGCTGGACCCCCAGCCCGACCCGGCCCGTTCGCTGCTGCGCAGGGAGCTCGCCAAGGCGCAGTACAGCCATGACGGCACGCTGATCGACCGCATCGTGGAGTGGCTTCAACGACACCTGACGCAGCTCAACCACCGCGCCAACGACGGCTCGGCGCTGCTCTCGCCGGTCACCACCGCAGTCCTCGCGATCGTGGTGATCGGCCTGCTCGCCTACGTGCTGCCTCGCATCCGACGCGAGCGGCGGGCGGCCGCGGGCGGCGGAGCGGTCCTGGATGATCCGTTTACTGCGGCGCGGGACTACCGCCTGCGGGCCCGGGCCGCGATGCGAGCGGGACGGCACGGGGTCGCGGTCGTGGAGACCTTCCGCGCCGTCGCCCGGGAGATGACCGACCGAACCGTCCTGTCCGGCCAGGCCGGGCAGACCGCGCACGAGATCGGTGTCCTCCTCGCCGCCGCCTTCCCGTCGTATGCCGAACGCCTGGGGACCGCTGCCGACCTGTTCGACGCCGTGCGCTACGGCACGGCGTCAGCGACCCGGGAACAAGCTGAGGCGCTGATCGGCCTGGACGCCGAACTGGCCAAGGCGCGGCCGGTCCTTCCCGAAATCGGACTCACCCCGGCCTCCGCGGCGGGCGGAAGGTCGGGCGCGGGCAGTAGCTCAGATCCGGCGGCGGCGCTCGAGCGGGTGCACCAGTGAGCACGGTGGTTGCCGGTGCTTCCCCCACCAGCACCGGAGCCGGTCCGGACGAATCCAGCGCCGGAGGCCGGGACCGATCTGGGGCTGTCGGCCCGACCGGTGGGCACCGCGGGGACACTTGGCGTCGATGGTGGGCACGGGCAGTCTGGATCGTCATCGCGGGGCTGATCGTCGTCACCGTCGCTTGGCTGACGGCGAGTTCGGCCAGCCCCCAGGGGCTGCTCGACCCGGACAGCTCGCTGGACGACGGCTCCCTGGCGGTGCGCTCGGTGTTGGCGGACCACGGCATCGAGGTCCAGGTGACCCGGTCCCAGGCCGACTTCCTGCGCGCGAGCGTCGCTGCGGACACGACGGTGCTCGTCACCGCCACCGAGAACCTGTCGGACACGACGGCGCAGATCGTGCGGCGGCACACCGCCGGCGCCGCCCGGCTCGTGCTGATCGGCCCCGATAGCCGGGTCCTGACCGGCCTCGGCCTCCCGCTGCAGCCCAGCTACGACGCGACGTACTCCGCGGTCGCGGCGGGCTGCGCCGACCCTGACGCTGCGCGCGCGGGCGAGATCTCGGGCGGCGATATCGCCTACACGCCGCAGGCGTCGGCACTCGGGGCGGTCAGCTGCTTCCCGGCGCCGCACGGCGGATACCTGGTGGATCTGGGGCCACGGCCGGGTCGCCCCGCGGTCACCGTCCTCGGCGCACCGGACGTGCTGGCCAACCACCACGTGACCGACTCCGGCAATGCCGCCCTGGCGCTGGGCCTGCTGGGCGACACCCCGCGCCTGGTCTGGTACGTCCCCGACGTGGACGACACGCCGGTAGGCGACCAGAGCACACTCGCGTCCGCGCTGCCGCGGTGGCTGACACCGGCGCAGCTCCTGGGGTGGTCGGCTCTGCTTGCTCTGATGTTGTGGCGGGGGCGCCGCTTCGGGCGCCTGGTCCCGGAGCCGCTGCCCGTGGTGATCAAGGCCATCGAGACGACCCAGAGTCGCGGCAGGATGTACCGCAAGGCCGGTGACCGGGGACGGGCGCTGGCCGTCCTGCAGGCGGGCGCGCGCGCCCGGCTCGCCCGCTACCTCGGGCTGCCCGCCGGCGCCGCTCCCGCCGCAATCGTCGCCGCCGTCGGCGCCGCCACCGGTCGGCCGGTGCACGAGGTCGACTCGGTGCTGGTCTCGGCCACCGCCCCCGACGACCCGACTCTGCTCGCCATGGCGGGACACCTCGCCAGCCTCGAAAAGGACGTACGCCGCCGATGACCTCCACCGCCCGCCCCGCCGGCCCAACGGTGACCGATCCGCAGGCCACGCCTCCTCCTGCTGCCGACGGCGTACCGCTCGGTGCTGCCTCGCACGTGCCACCGCACGCACCGGAGCCCGACCGCCCCGAGATCGAGGGAGCCGAGATCGAGGGAGCCGAGATCGAAGGAGCGGCGACGCCGGCGAAGGCCGCGCGCCAGGCGCTGCTCGCCGTCCGGCAGGAGGTCGGCAAGGCCGTCGTCGGCCAGGACGCCGCAGTCTCCGGCATCCTCATCGCGTTACTGGCCATGGGGCACATCCTGCTCGAGGGCGTCCCCGGAGTGGCCAAGACGCTGCTCATCCGGTCGCTGGCGGCGGCGCTGGACGTGCAGACCAAGCGGGTGCAGTTCACCCCCGACCTGATGCCCGGTGACATCACCGGGTCGCTGGTCTACGACGCGCATACCGCGGAGTTCTCCTTCCGCGAGGGCCCCATCTTCACCAACCTGCTGCTTGCCGACGAGATCAACCGGACGCCGCCCAAGACGCAGTCCGCCCTGCTCGAGGGCATGGAGGAACGCCAGGTGTCCATCGACGGCAAGCCGAGACCGCTGCCGTCGCCCTTCTTGGTCGCCGCCACCCAGAACCCGGTGGAGTACGAAGGGACCTACCCGCTGCCCGAGGCCCAGCTGGACCGGTTCCTGCTCAAGGTTGCGCTTCCGCTTCCGGAGCGGGCCGACGAGCTGGAAGTCCTCAGACGCCACGGCGCCGGGTTCGACCCCCGCGACCTGCGCGCGGCAGGGCTGCGCGCCGTCGCCGGCCCGGAGCACCTAGCCGCGGGAGCCGCGGCGGTCAGAACGGTGCAGGTGTCGGCCGAGATCGCCGGATACATCGTCGACATCGCCCGAGCCACCCGGGTTTCGCCCTCCCTGTCGCTCGGCGTGAGCCCCCGTGGAGCAACAGCGCTCATGGCGACGAGCCGCGCCTGGGCGTGGCTCAACGGGCGTGGCTTCGTGACGCCGGACGACGTGAAGGCGCTGGCTCATGCCACGTTGGCGCACCGGCTCTCGCTGCGTCCGGAGGCCGAGCTTGAAGGCGTGGACGTGACCTCCGTGCTGGCCAGCGCACTGTCGTCGGTGCCCGTTCCGCGCTGATGGGGCCGGCCGGCGTGGGTGTGGGAGATGCGGTAGGCCCACCGTGGCCCTGACCGGGCGCGTGCCGGTGCTGCTGCTGGCCGGTATCGCCGCGGTCGTCCTGCGCCCGGAGCGCTCGACCGTATGGCTCTGGTGGATGGTGACGGCCGTGGCCATCGCCCTCGATCTGCTGCTGGCGCTCAGTCCCCGGCGGTTGCACGTGGCGCGTGAACCGATCGGGCAGGTACGGCTCGGCGTCACTGGAGCGAGCCCGCTACTGGTCAGCAACCCGACGCGGCGGACGGTGCACGCGGTGGTGCGCGACGCGTGGCAACCGTCGGCGGGCGCGCGAGGCGAACGGCATACGGTCAAGATCCGGGGCGGTGAGCGCACCCGGCTGGTCACGCCGCTGACGCCCACGCGGCGCGGCGACCGGCTGGCCGACCGCGTGACCATCCGGACCGCCGGACCGCTGGGGCTGGCGGCACGGCAGCGGTCCCGCCAGCTTCCCGGACGGGTGCGCGCGCTCCCGCCGTTCACGTCCCGCAAGCACCTGCCCAGCCGGCTCGCTCTGCTGCGCCAGCTGGATGGGCGGTCCGCCGTGAGGGTGCGGGGACAAGGCACCGAGTTCGACTCCCTGCGCGATTACGTCGACGGCGACGACGTCCGCAGCATCGACTGGCGTGCGACGGCTCGGCGCAGTTCCGTGGTCGTGCGCACCTGGCAGCCGGAGCGCGACCGGCGCCTGGTGCTGGTGCTGGACACCTCGCGTACGTCGGCTGGCCGCGTCGGCGACGTCCCCCGACTAGACGCCGCGATGGACGCCGCGCTGCTGCTCGCTGCCCTGGCGTCGCGGGCGGGCGATCGGGTGGACTTTCTCGCGGGCGACCGTCAGGTCCGGGCGATGGTGCGCAGTTCGAGCCGTACGCAGCTACTCGCCGAGATCGTCACGGCCATGGCGCCGCTCGAGCCGGCGCTGCTGGAGGCGAACTGGTCTCTGCTCGCCGGCGCAGTGGGCGGCCTCGGCGGACGACGGGCCCTGATCGTGCTGCTCACCCCGTTGGAGCCTGCGGCAGTCGAGGAGAGCCTGCTGCCGGTGCTGGCCACCTTGACCCAGCACCACCGGGTCGTCCTCGCTTCGGTCGCCGACCCCGCGGTCACCGCCATGGCGGCGAACGTCTCCAGCACGATGGCCGTCTACGACGCGGCAGCGGCCCAGCGGACCATCGCGCTGCGCGAGCGTACCGCCGCCGTGCTCGGCAGGCTGGGGGTGCACGTCGTCGACGCGGAACCGGAGCAGTTGCCGGTCGCACTGACCGACCACTACCTGATGCTCAAAAGCCGCGGACTCCTTTAGCGCTACGGAGAGGAGCGGACCTAGCTTCAGCTCCACCTCTGCACGGCGTCTCGCCGGGGCCGGGGGAACCCACGACTGGACGGCACCGACCGCTACGGCCCGAAATCGGGCAAGCGCGGTGAGTGCCCTGGACGGAGCAGCGGCACCGTACGCGTGTCACGCAGGCCGACCGGCCGCGATCAGCCGGCGACCGGGACGAGCGCCCCCGCGTCCAGTTCGGACACGTCGCCGGTGGCGCCTCGCCGGTAGGCCCACCGGCCGACCGTGAAGACGTAGGTGACGAAGCCCGCCTCCGCGAGCAGGCCGATCGCGATCCGGGCCCAGGTCGGCAGTGGCGACGGCGTGACGAACGCCTCGATCACGCCGGAGACCAGCAGCACCACGCCGAGGCCGAGCACCACGGCGATCGCCGATCGGCCTTCGCGGGCCACGGCCTGGGCGCGGGTCATCGCCCCAGGCTCGACCCACGACCAGAACAGCCGCAATCCGGTGGCACCTGCGACGAACACCGCCGTCAGCTCGAGCATCCCGTGCGGCAGGATCAACCCGAAGAAGAGCCCGGCCCGGTTGTGGTGGACCATGATCGCCCCGATCACCCCGACGTTGACGATGTTGTTCCAGAGCAGGTAGAGCACCGGCAGCCCGAGGACGCCGAACGCAATACAGAGGGCGGAAATCCACGCGTTGTTGGTCCACACCTTCAGCGCGAAGTGCGACGCGGCGTACTCGCTGTAGTAGTGCGCAAAGTCGGTATTGACCAGCTTGTCGATCTCGGCCGGCGAGGCGAGCGAGGATTCCAGCCGCGGGTGCTGCAGGAACCACCACCCGACCACGAAGGCAACCGCGACATTCACCACGGCGGTGCCCACCCACCACCGGCGGGTGCGGTAGAGCGCGGCGGGGAAGGTGTCGGTGAAGAAGTACGCGGCATCGGACCAGCTGGCCGACCGCGTTCCCGCCGACCGGTTGCGAGCCTTGGACAGCAACCCCGACAGGTAGGCAACGAGGCTCGGATCGGGCGCGCTGGACCGGACCACGGACAGGTGGGTGGCGACGCGCTGGTAGCTGTCGATCAGCTCGTCCGCCTGGTCGCCGGACAGCCGTCGCTCATGCGCCAGCTGGGAGAGCCGATCCCACTCCCGCTGGTGCGTCGCGACGTACGCGTCGAGGTCCACACCGCCACTGTAGGTCGCGCCTCCGACGGCCTGCGGCATGTTCACGGCCGGCCGCGTGGCGCCGTCGGCGGGTAGGCTTCGACCCGGAGAACTACGGGGGCAAACGGTGCGGCTGGATCTGGACAGCGACGACCTGGTCACCGGCGAGGCGGTCGCGCTGGACCTGCCTGCCGCGGGCTTCGGGCTGCGCGCGGCGTCGGGGATGCTCGACCTGTTCGTCGGGCTCGTGGCGTTGTGGTTGGTCAGCATCGTCGCCACCGGCCTGGCGTCGGGCGCCGACGGTGCGCTTGCCGCGGCGATCGCCCTGGTGGCCGTCGTCGGGGTCGTCATCGGCATCCCGACCACCGTCGAGACACTCACCCGCGGCAAGTCGCTGGGCAAGCTGGCCACGGGCACGAGAACCGTCCGGGACGACGCGGGGCCGATCCAGTTCCGGCACGCCCTGGTCCGAGCGCTGGTCGGCGTCGTCGAGCTTTACCTGTTTCTCGGCATACCTGCGCTGATCATGTCCCTGGTCAGCAGCAGGGGCAAGCGGATGGGGGACTACGCGGCCGGAACGTACGTCGTCCGCGAGCGCTTCTCGGTCCGGATGGCTCCGCCGACGCCGATGCCGCCGCACCTCGCCGGCTGGGCGGTGTCGGCCGACATCGCTGCCCTTCCGGACGGCCTGGCCATGACCGTGCGCCAATTCCTGGCCCGCGCGGCGTCGCTGAGCCCGCAGAGCCGGGCCGATATCGGCGCGCAGCTCTATGCCGACGTGGTGCGCTACGTCGCACCTGCCCCCCCGCCCGGACATCCGGAGTACCTCCTCGCCGCTGTGCTGGCGGACCGGCGCCGGAGGGACACCCAGCGGCTGTGGCGGGAGGCCGAGTTGCGCGCTCGCCTGGTGCCACCCGACCCCTTGGCGGCCCCCCAGCACCCGTCCGCGAGCGCGACGTGGGGGGCCGGCCCGGACCAGGCCGGCGCGCGGTGGGGGTCGGCGTGAGCGGCGAGGTGACGTTCGGCCCGGGTGGCGGCACGCTGCTGTGCGACGGGCGGCCCGTGGCACCCCTGGCGGTCGCGCACACCGCGGCCAGCCGCCGGCGGGGCTTGCTGGGCAGCGACCGCGTCGAAGGCGCGCTGTGGCTCACCCGGTGCCCCACAGTCCACATGGTCGGCATGCGCTATCCCATCGACGTGGCCGTGGTCGACCGGGACGGTCGGGTCCTGTGCGTGCGCACCCTGCGACCGTGGACCGGACTGACCCGCCCCCGGTGGGGCGCTAGCGCCACGATCGAGGCCGCAGCGGGGTCGATGGCGACGTGGGGCATCCGGACCGGAAGCGTCCTCTCCCCCGGGGTCGGGTCCGCAGACGACCCGTCCGCAGGCGACCCGTCTGCTGACCAACCGTCCGCTGACCTGCGCGCTGACCCGCCGTCCACCGACGACACGTCAGCCCGCCCCCCGTCAGCCCGCCCCCCGTCCGCCGATGCCCCGCGGTGACACTCGCACCGGCGCTGGCCGTAGTCGGCGCCCTGGTCGGGACGGGTCTGAGCCGATGGTGTTCCCAGCAGTCCTACCGGTACCCGGACGAGCAGGACCGCCCGTCACGGCGTACCTGGTGGTGGCTCGTGCCCGGTATGGCGGTCGCCTACGCAGCGCTTGGCCATCGGCTGGCGGGCGAGCCGGTAGTCGTCGTGGGGACCTACCTCCTGGCGGTGGCAGTGCTGGCCACGCTGATGGCCGTCGACATCGACGTGCACCGGCTGCCCGACGCACTGACGCTCCCGGCATACCCGGTTTTCGCCGTGCTGCTGGCCCTGTGCTCGTGGGCCAGCGGTGACTGGGCCGCCTACCGCCGGGCCTTGGTATGCGGTGTGGCTCTGTTCGCCGGCTACTTCCTGCTCGCGCTGGTATCGCCCGGAGGATCGGGCCTCGGCTTCGGCGACGTCAAGCTGGCCGGGGTCATCGGCATGCTGGTCGGCTGGTTCGCGTGGCCGCTGGCGGTGGAGGCCACCTTCGCGGCCTTCCTGCTCGGCGGTGTGGTCGCCGTCGTCTTGCTACTGCTGCGGCGCGCGACGCGGACGTCCTCGATCGCCTTCGGGCCGGCGATGATCGTCGGCGCGGTGCTCGTGCTCGTCGCCTCGCCGGGCACACTGGCAGCCATGCTCTCCCCCTCCGGCGGCTGAGCAGTCAGTCGGTCGTAGTCCGGCCCGGCCCGGCCCGCGGCGGGACACTCGGAAAGCGCACCTGGGAGACGGGCGGAGGCAGCGGCTCTCGCCCATCCGCGGCTCTCGCCCATCCGCGGCTGTCGGCGCCGACCCGCAGACTGGGGGTATGACACCGTCCGCACAGGCGCCGCTGGTCTTGGTCACGGGCGTGACGGGATACATCGGCGGCAGGCTGGTGCCGGTGCTGATCGAGGCGGGCTACCGCGTGCGGGCCATGGCCCGACACCCCGAGCGGCTCCGCGACCGCGACTGGTACTCCGACGTCGACGTCGTCGAGGCCGACGCCGCCGAGCCCGAGCAGCTGCGGCGAGCACTGGATGGCGTAGCCGTTGCCTACTACCTCGTCCACGCGCTCGGCTCCGGCGATCGGTTCGAGGCACGCGACCGGCACACCGCCAGGGAGTTCGGCGTGGCTGCCCGCACGATGGGCGTTGAGCGGATCGTCTACCTCGGCGGCCTCTACCCGGACGACGAGCGGCTGTCCCCGCACCTGGAGTCCCGCAAAGAGGTCGGCGAGATCCTGCTCGCCAGCGGAGTCCCCACCACCGTGCTGCGGGCAGCGGTCATCATCGGCTCGGGGTCGGCGTCGTTCGAGATGCTGCGTTATCTCACCGAGCGGCTGCCCTTTATGGTCACGCCGAAGTGGGTCGACAACCGGATCCAGCCGATCGCCGTGAGGGACGTCCTGCACTACCTGCTCGGGTCGGCGGCCATGCCGAGAGAGGTCAACCAGGGTTTCGATATCGGCGGTCCCGACGTGCTCACCTACCGCGAAATGATGCAGGCGTATGCCCGCGCGGCCGGCCTCGCTCCCCGCCGCATCCGGGCCCTGCCCTTGCTCACGCCGTCACTGTCCAGCCACTGGGTCGGCGTGGTCACCCCCGTCCCGGCCGACCTCGCCAAACCTCTCGTGGGCAGCCTGATCCACGAGGTGATCTGCAAGGAACACGAGATCGCCTCCCACGTCCCGGACCCGGCCGACGGGCTCACGGGGCTGGACCGCGCGCTCGACCTGGCGCTGAAGCGGGTCAAGAACCTCGACGTCGCCACATCGTGGTCGTCGGCCGCAACCCTAGGCGCGCCGAGCAACCCGCTACCGGGAGACCCGGAGTGGGCAGGCGGCGCGCTGTTCCGCGACGAGCGGGAGACCGTGGTCCACGCCGAGCGCCCGGCGCTCTGGCGGGTGATCGAGGGCATCGGCGGCGACAACGGCTGGTACTCCTGGCGGCTCGGCTGGTGGGTGCGCGGCACGGTGGACCGCCTGTGGGGCGGCCCGGGCCTGCGTCGGGGGCGGCGCAACCCCGCGACGTTGTCGGTAGGCGACCCGCTCGACTGGTGGCGGGTGGAGCAGCTGCAGGACCAACATCTGCTGCGGTTGCGGGCCGAGATGCGGCTCCCCGGTCTGGCCTGGCTCGAACTGATCGCCGACACCGACGCCGAGGGCCGCACGATCTTCCGGCAACGGGCGCTCTTCCACCCCCAAGGGCTCGTCGGCTACCTCTATTGGTGCCTGGTATTGCCGTTCCACGGCATCGTTTTCGGGGGCATGCAGCGCAACATCGCCCGGGCCGCCGAGGCCGCCGCCCGACCCGTCCAACTCCCTGCCGACGCGCTGTATCAGGGGCCCGCATAGCCCTGGCCTAGCCCGGCGAGAGCCGCGAGGTCTTGCGTAACCGCCCGCGTGTCGAGCGGCCACGCCGTGCGCATCGCCGGGCCAGAGCAGCCACGCCGTGCGCATCGCCGGGCCAGCCGGGGGCCCACCCCCCGCCTTGCGCAAGAAAAGGCGGTCCCGCGGCGGTCCGCCCGCGTGTCGAGCGGCCACGCCGTGCGCATCGCCGGGCCAGAGCAACCACGCCGTGCGCATCGCCGGGCCAGAGCAGCCACGCCGTGCGCATCGCCGGGCCAGCCGGGGGCCCACCCCCCGCCTTGCGCAAGAAAAGGCGGTCCCGCGGCGGTCCGCCCGCGTGTCGCGCAACCACGCCGTGCGCATCGTCCGGCCAGAGCAACCACGCCGTGCGCATCGCCCGGCCAGAGCAACCACGCCGTGCGCATCGCCCGGCCAGAGCAGCCACGTCGTGCGCATCGCCCGCCCAGCCGGGGGCCCACCGGCGCCACCCTGGGCGCCGGGAAAAGACCGTTACGCCGCGTTGGAGGACATACCCGGCGCGGGAGCGGAATCGCCGCGGGCGCCCGAGTCCGGGGCATCGAGACGCTCTGCCGGCGCCGAACCCAGCGCGGCGCGGGCGAGCAGCCTCGCGCCGAGCCCGATGGCCCCCTCGTCGATCACCAGGTCCCCGCGGTGCAGGTCGTACGTCGGGCCGCCGGGAGTGCGGGTGCCGAGCCGGGCCATGGCGCCGGGGACGTTGGTCACGTACCAAGCGAAGTCCTCGCCGCCCAGCGACTGCTTGGTCGGCACGACCGCGTCCGGCCCGATGGCCGCCTGCGCGGCGGCGCGCAGGGCGCGGACGGCGGCCGGATCGTTGACCACCGGCGGCACCCCTTGCTCGTGGTCGACCTTGGCATGAACGCCGTACGGCGCGACGATCGCCTGGACCAGGTCGTCGATGAGGGGGCCGACCTCTCGCCAGACGGCAGCATCGAGGATCCGCAGAGTGCCGCTGACGGTGCCGGAGGACGGGATGACGTTCTGCGCTCCGCCCGCGTGGACGGTGCCCCATACCAGGGCCGCGCCCGCGCGCGGGTCGAGCCGGCGCGACAACGCGGCCGGCACGTCGGTGATCACCTTGGCCAGCGCGTAGGTGAGGTCTTCGGTCAGGTGCGGCCTGGAGGTATGCCCGCCGCGGCCGCTGAGCGCCACGGTGACGGCATCGGCCGCCGCGGTGAGCGCGCCGTCCTTGAGGCCGACCTGGCCGACGTCGATCGACGGGTCGCAGTGGATCCCGAAGATCCGGTCCACCCCGTCCAGCGCCCCGCGCTCGATCAGGCCCTGAGCCCCTCCCGGAATGACCTCCTCGGCCGGCTGGAAGATCAGCCGGATCCCGACGCCGCGGCGCTCCAGCTCCGCCTGCTGGCGGCGCAGCGCGATCCCGGCGCCGAGCACCGACACGATGTGCACGTCATGACCGCACGCGTGCGCGACCCCGTCGTACACGGAGGCGAAGGGGTGCCCGGTGGTCTCCTTCAGCGGCAGGGCGTCCAGGTCGGCGCGCAACGCCACCCGGTATGCCGCGTCCCCGGCACCGAGGTCGGCGATGACTCCCGAGCCGGGCAGCAGGCGGGGCACGATCCCGGCCTGCCGCAGTTGGTCGGCGATGACTTCGGAGGTGCGGACCTCCGCGTGCGCCAGCTCCGGGTGCGCGTGCAGGTCGCGACGCACCTTGACGAGGGACCCGGTGATGGCATCGAGCGACCTACCCAGCGCGCTGGTGACGGGCTCGAGGTCCAGGGGTTCCATGGACTCCGAGGTTACCGGGGTGCGCCGGCCGTCCCGGCCGGCGTTCGTGCTGTACGCGCGAATACCTGCCCTCCCCGTTACCCGACCGTTAACCGAGCCGCCAGAGCCGCAGGCGCTCAAAAGGTCTCCCGCGGCACGTACCTGCCCCACGCCTCCCGCAGCGCCGCGCTCACCTCGCCTCCGGTGGCGCGCACCCGCAGCGCCTCCCGCATCGGCGGCAGCACGTTGTCCGTGCCGCCGGCGGCGGCGCGCAGGGCGTCGAGCGCGCGCGATACCGCGTCCCGGTCCCGGTCCCGGCGAAGGACTACGAGCCGCTCGCACTGCTCTGCCTCGATCGCCGGGTCGACCCGGAGCGGCTCGTAGTCCTCCTCCTCGTCGAGGGCGAACCGGTTGAGCCCCACCACGGTCCGCTCCTTGGCGTCGATCTCGAGCGCGATCCGGTACGCCGACCGCTCGATCTCGCTCTTCTGGAAGCCCTGCTCGATCGCTGCGACGGCGCCGCCGCGATCCTCGACGGCGTCCATGAGCGCCACCACGGCCGCCTCCAGGTCGTCGGTCATCGACTCCATCACATAGGACCCGGCGAAGGGGTCGACGGTCTTGGTCACGTCGGTCTCGTAGGCGAGCACCTGCTGGGTACGCAGCGCCAGGCGCGCCGCCTTGGCACTCGGCAGGGCGATGGCCTCGTCGTAGGAGTTGGTGTGCAGGCTCTGTGTGCCGCCGAGCACGGCGCCGAGACCTTGCAACGCGACCCGGACCAGGTTGACCTCCGGCTGCTGGGCCGTGAGCTGGACTCCGGCGGTCTGGGTGTGGAAGCGCAGCATCTGGCTATTCGGGTTCTTCGCGCCGAACTCCTCACGCATCACCCGCGCCCAGATCCGGCGGGCGGCCCGGAACTTGGCCACCTCCTCCAGCAGCGTTGTCCGCGCGACGAAGAAGAAGGACAGGCGCGGCCCGAAGTCGTCCACGTCGAGGCCGGCGGACAGTGCCGTACGCACGTACTCCCGCGCGTTGGCCAGGGTGAAAGCTACCTCCTGCGCCGGCGTCGCACCCGCCTCCGCCATGTGGTATCCGGAGATAGAGATCGTGTTCCAGCGGGGCATCTCGTGGTGGCAGTAGGCGAAGATGTCGCTGACCAACCGCAGGGACTGCTTCGGCGGGTAGATGTAGGTGCCGCGGGCGATGTACTCCTTGAGGATGTCGTTCTGGACAGTCCCGGTCAGCTGGTCTCCGGCGACTCCGTGCTCCTGCGCGACCAGCTGGTAGAGCAGCAGCAGCGTGGACGCCGGCGCGTTGATGGTCATCGAGGTGCTGACCTTGTCCAGCGGCAGCCCGTCGAACAGGGTCCGCATGTCGTCCAGGCTGTCGATCGCCACGCCGACCTTGCCGACCTCACCACTGGCGATCGGGTCGTCGGAGTCGTAGCCCATCTGGGTCGGCAGGTCGAACGCCACGCTCAGCCCACCGGTGCCGCCCGCGACGAGCTGGTGGTAGCGCTCGTTGGACTCCCTGGCCGTCCCGAAGCCGGCGTACTGGCGCATCGTCCAGGGGCGCCCGGTGTACATGGAGGGATAGACGCCGCGGGTGAAGGGGTATTCGCCGGGCCGGCCAAGCCTGGCCTGCTCATCGAACCCGTCGAGCGACCGCCCGTCATACAGGGGAGCCAGCGGCAACCCCGACTCGGTGTGCGCCTCCGGGTCTCTGGCCATGTCCGGAGCATATTCCCGGCCTCGACGCGAAGCGGCCGCTGGACCTGCTTCAGCTGCCGAGGGCGCGCGACAGGAGCGTGCGACGGTTGTGGGCCGATGTCTTGGCGAAGATCGACTTGAGGTGATCCTGAACGGTGTTCTCCGAGAGGAACATTCGACGCGCAAGCTCTCTGGTGTCGGCGCCGGCCGCGAGGTGACCAAGCAGCTCGCTCTCGCGTGGACTCAGACCGAAGGCGCGCACGAACAGGTCCACGCGCTCGGAGGTCGAGGCCGCCTCGATGGTCACCGCGATGTCTCGTTCGCCCGGCGAGCCGTCACCGCCGATCCGCGCCGCACGCAGCGTCAACCACAGGCCGTCCGAGAGGTGAACGCGCGCGGAGGGCCGGTTGCCGTCGACTCCTGCCTCGTTGGCGCACAGCTGCGCGGCGACGTTGTAGGCGCTCGCTGGGACCGGCGGTTGACCTCCTTCGGGGGGGACGAGAAGCCGCAGATAGCTGGGGGCCTCGGGGGTCTGACCAAGGACCTCAAGCTCTGGGGACAGCAACAGCACCACGGGGCCGACGCGACGCGGTTTCTGCGCCGGCTCGGAGATGAAGGGACTGGCCTGGCAGCGACGCAGCGCCATGGTCAGGGATCCGACCAGACCGGTCAGGTAGGCCGTCTCGGCGTCGTTGAACTGCTGCCTGCCCGACCTCCAGAGGTCGAGGAAGCCCCAGCACCCGAATCGATCTCGGAACACCGCCGACGCCACGTCGCTCACGTCATACCTCGAGAGCAGGTCGCGGCAGATCAGGCTCTGCGACAGATCGGCACCCGTCGCCTGGTGCAACGAGGAGACCGAGGCGCCCAGCGTCGTCCACCGGTTGACCGCGGTCAGGTACTTCAGGCGGATCTGACGGGGAAGCTCGGGCAGCCACGGAACATCGGCCAGCGGCGCCGTGCCGACCGACGTCTCGGGGTCGGTCAACAACCAGGCGTAGGCATCGAAGCCGACCACGTGCCGGATCTCCTCGATCACCTGCAGGCGCAACGCTCTGGAGTCGGCAGCGGCCTCGCACATGCTGACAACACGTGCGTGCGACCGCAGGTAGGCGCCAGGGACAGGCACATCCGGACGGTACGCGCTGGAGGCGCGCGGGTCGAGAGGTACCCCAGGAACCTGGGATGGGCCCGGCACCCGGGCATCCCTAGCGTGGGCAGGACGCAACGACATCCCGACATCTCACCCGAGGGGGCCCTCATGGCGACACTCCGCATCGAGCACGCGATAGCCGACTTCGACCAGTGGCACGCCGCCTTCGAGCGCTTCGGGGCCATGCGCACGCGGGCAGGTGTGCGCGCGCAACGGATCCACCAACCGGTCGGCGACTCTCACTACATCTTCATCGATCTCGACTTCGACGCTGTCGAGCAGGCCCGGGACTTCCTCACCTTCCTGAAGACCAAGGTCTGGACCTCCGCCGAGAACGCTCCGGCACTGGTCGGCACGCCGCGCACCACCATCCTGCGACCAGCCACAGCCGGTTAGCACAGGGCGGATCACCAACAGGTACGGCTGTCGCGACCGAGGTCTCAGGTCAGTTCGCTGCGCCCGGCCGCCTTGAGCAGGTCCACGAGCGACTTGACCGCCTGCGCCCGGGCCCGAGTGGTCACCAGGACGGCGTCCGGAGTGTCCACGACGACGATGTCCTCAAGCCCGAGCACCGCGACGGTCCGGCCCGATCCGGCCACCACGACACCCGTGGTGTCCCGTGCCAGCACGTCGTAAGTGGGTCCGAGAACCTTGACACCGTCAGGTCCGGTCGGCAGGAGGTCGGCCAGCGAGGCGAAGTCCCCCACGTCGTCCCAGCCGAAGTCGCCCGGGATGACGGCGACGCGGCCCTCGCGTGCCGCGGGCTCGGCCACGGCGTGGTCGATGGCGATCCTGGTCAAGGTCGGCCAGATCTCGGGCAGCCGGCTCGGGTCCTCGGCGATCGCCCGAAGTCCCTGCGCCAGGGGCGGTTGGTACGTGGCGAGCAGGTCCAGCAGCACCGAGGCCAGGACCACGAACATGCCCGCGTTCCAACGGTATTCACCGCTGTCGAGGTAGGCCGCTGCCGTTGCCTCGTCCGGCTTCTCGACAAACGAGAGCACTCCGCATGCCCGGGGCGCTCCTTCCACCCGAAGCGGGTCACCGGCCTGGATGTAGCCGAAGGCGGTCGACGGGTGCGTTGGCTCGATACCGATCGTGACCAGGTAGCCGGCGCGGGCCACGGCGACGGCCTCGCTGACGCAGACTCGGAAGCGCTCCTGCTCGCTGATCACGTGGTCGGCCGCGAAGGATGCGATCACCGCACCCGGATGCGAGCGCTGGATCATTGCCGCGGCGAGCCCGATAGCGGCCATCGAGTCCCGGGGCGACGGCTCGGCCAGCAGGGTCGAGTCGGTCAGCGCCGGCAGCTGCTCCGCCACGGCATCGCGGTGGGCCTCGCCGGTGACGACGACGATGTCGCTCGCGCATAGCGGTTCCAGCCGGTCCCATGTCGCCTGCAGCAGGGTCCGGCCCTCGCCGGTGAGGTCGTGCAGAAACTTGGGGGAAGCAGCCCGCGACAGCGGCCACAACCGGGTCCCGGCCCCGCCGGCGGGGATCACCGCCCACAACCCCTCGATGCGTTCGTCCAGGGAAGGGTTGGTCATACCGGCGACGCTAGCGGAGAGCAGCGGTATGCGCGGTCGCCCCGGCATTCCGATCGCCCTGTCATACCGGTCGCCCCGTCACCGGTCCTTCCGGCCTCCCTGCCGCACACGCGGGCTACGGTGGCCCGATGCCTCGGGCCCTGATCCTCGGCGGTACCGGAGCCATCGGACGCGCGACCGCCAAGCGGCTGCTCGCGGCAGGCTGGCGGGTCGACCTGACCGGCCGCGACGCTGGGCACATGCCTTCGGATCTCGCCGGCGCCGGGGCGAGATTCATGTCCGCCGATCGCGACGATCCTGATCAGCTCCTGGCCGACGTGGTCGATGTGGTCGACGGGGTGGACCTGCTGGTCGACTGCACCTGCTTCACCGCCGAGCACGCGACCCGACTCCTGCCGCTGGCGCGTAACGCCGGCTCGACGGTGATGATCTCGAGCAAGGCGGTGTACGTCGACGCCGCCGGTAACCACTCGAACTCCGTGGTCGCTCCACGATTCGACGGTCCGATCGACGAGACGCAGCCGACGCTGGCGCCGGGTGACTCCGACTACCGCTCGCGCGAGGGCTACGGAGCCAACAAGGTCGCTGCCGAGCAGGTGCTGCTCGGCAGCGGGCTGCCGGTCACCGTCTTGCGGCCGTCCAAGATCCATGGTCAGGGTGCGACGCCGCCACGCGAATGGGTGTTCGTCAAGCGCGTCCTGGATCGCCGCCCGGCGCTCCTGCTCTCGCGCCGTGGGTCCGGTGTCGACCATCCCAGCGCCGCTGCCAACATTGCCGCGCTCATCGAGCGCGTGGCTGCGGCACCGGGTCGCCGGATCCTCAACAGCGCGGATCCCGATGCGCCGAGCGCGCTGCAGATCTCGCGCATCATCGCCGCGCAGCTGAATCACGACTGGCTCGAGGTCCTGCTCGAGAGCGAGGGCGACGGGGAGAACGGGGTCGCGCATGCCGACGGAGCTGAGCAGTCGGGCGCCCCTCTGGGAGGCCACCCCTGGGAGCGGCCGTACCCGATCGTGCTGGACACGCGTGCGGCACGCGGGCTCGGCTATGCCCAGGCCGGGGACTACGCGACCACCGTCGCAGAGGAGGTGCGGTGGCTGCTCGCGGCTGCCCGTAACTCCAGCGGACCGGACCTCTTTCCGGGGTTCGACCACGCGTTCTTCGACCCCTACTTCGACTACGCGGCCGAGGATCGCTACCTGACCAGCCACCCGGACTGACAACCTGCAGGCGGAGGCTTGACGGGCGGGGCGCATCGGGCATCGCGCCATACCGATTTTGGCAGCCTTGCGCAAGACGTGGTGGTCGGATGGCGTCTCAGACGGCCGCTCAGCCGCCATAGATTGCGCACGGCGCTGGCGCTCACGCCACGGGCGCGCAACGGGGCGGTCAGCGCCACTCGGCGCCTCGCGGATGAGTCGTTGCTCACATGGAAGCCTCCCAGCGAAGGGACTGTCGGCGCCCCTGTTTAGAGTTGTTGCCATCCGGACGCCGCCGCTCCCGCCGCTCCTGCATCAGGCTCGGCGAGGCAACGTGCGCCATTCACCGCGTTACGAACGGACGGCCTCATGGCTTCACAGACCACACCGGTCGCCCCGGCGAACCGGTTGACCACGGCCGCCGGCACGCTGTATCGCGGCCGGGAGGGGATGTGGTCGTGGGTGGCGCACCGCATCAGCGGGGTGCTCATCTTCTTCTTCCTCTTCGCCCATGTCCTCGACACGGCGCTGGTCCGCGTCTCACCCGAGGCATACAACTCGGTCATCGGCACCTACAAAAACCCGGTCGTGGGATTGGGTGAGGCCGGGCTCGTCGCGGCGGTGATCTTCCACGCCCTCAACGGCATCCGGATCATCCTCGTGGACTTCTGGTCCAGAGGCGCCCGACTGCAGGCAAAGATTTTCTGGGTAGTGGTGGTCCTGTGGGTGCTGCTCTTCGCGCCGTTCGCCGTCCGCCACCTGTCCAACGTCCTCCACTGAAACCCAACGTCCTCCACTGAAACCCCAACGTCCTCCACTGAAGCGGGCATCGATGACCACCTCGCTCACCCCACCGTCCGCGGGATCCGGTTCCCGCGGGCCTGAGCTGACGGCGCTCAGCGGCCCCTCGCCCTACACGCGCCGCGGCCGCACCCGCGGCAACTTCGAGCTGTGGTCCTGGGCCTTCATGCGCGGATCCGGCGTGTTGCTGCTCTTCCTGGTATTCGGTCACCTGGTCGTCAACCTGGTGGTGGGCAAGGGCATCGAGGCCGTCGACTTCGCCTTCGTCGGGCAGAAGTGGTCCAATCCCTTCTGGCAGGTGTGGGACCTGCTCATGCTGTGGCTCGCGGAACTGCACGGCGTCAACGGCGTGCGGACGATCATCAACGACTACTCCGAGAAGGACTCCACCCGGCTGGTGCTGAAGACGCTGCTGTTCGCCAGTGCCGCGCTCACCATCTCCCTCGGCACCTTGGTGATCTTCACGTTCGACCCATGTCCCACCGGCGCCGCCGCCGGCCTGCTGCCCAGCTTCTGCACGGCCAAGTAGGGCACGGCACATGCAGACCCACATCTACGACGTGGTGATCGTCGGGGCCGGCGGCGCCGGCATGCGCGCCGCACTCGAATCCTCGACGCGGGCCCGCACAGCGGTGCTCACCAAGCTCTACCCGACGCGCTCGCACACCGGCGCCGCACAAGGCGGTATGTGCGCGGCTCTGGCCAACGTCGAGGAGGACAACTGGGAGTGGCATACCTTCGACACGGTCAAGGGCGGTGACTACCTGGTCGACCAGGACGCCGCCGAGGTCATGTGCCGGGAGGCGATCGACGCGGTCATCGATCTCGAGAAGATGGGCTTGCCGTTCAACCGCACCCCCGAGGGCAAGATCGACCAGCGGCGCTTCGGCGGCCACACCCGCAACCACGGTGAGGCGGCGGTCCGGCGATCCTGCTACGCCGCTGACCGCACCGGCCACATGATCCTGCAGACCCTGTACCAGAACTGCGTCAAACAGGGCGTCGAGTTCTTCAACGAGTTCTACGTGCTCGACGTGCTGCTCGTCCCGACACCCGGGTCGGACGACCCTGCTGAGCGCTCCGTCGCCGGCGTCGTCGCCTACGAACTGGCCTCGGGCGAGATCCACCTGTTCCAGGCCAAGGCGGTCATCCTCGCCACCGGCGGCGCGGGCAAGGTCTTCAAGACGACCTCCAACGCCCACACGCTGACCGGCGACGGTATGTCGGCGGCATTCCGGCGCGGCATCCCGCTGGAGGACATGGAGTTCTTCCAGTTCCACCCCACCGGGCTGGCCGGGCTCGGCATCCTGCTCTCCGAGGCCGCGCGCGGCGAGGGCGGGATCCTGCGCAACGGCGAGGGCGAGCGGTTCATGGAGCGCTACGCCCCGACCATCAAGGACCTCGCCCCCCGCGACATCGTCGCCCGCTCGATGGCGAACGAGGTGCGCGAGGGCCGCGGCGCAGGTCCGAACAAGGACTACGTGCTGCTCGATCTGACCCACCTCGAGCCGGCGCACATCGACGCCAAGCTGCCCGACATCACCGAGTTCGCGCGCACTTACCTCGGTGTCGAGCCCTACACCGAACCCGTGCCGGTCTACCCGACCGCGCACTACGCAATGGGAGGGGTGCCGACGAGGGTCACCTCCGAGGTATTGCGCGACAACACCCACGTCGTACCCGGTCTGTACGCCGCCGGCGAGGTGGCCTGCGTCAGCGTCCACGGGTCCAACCGACTCGGGACCAACTCGCTGCTGGACATCAACGTCTTCGGCCGGCGGGCCGGTATTGCCGCCGCCGCCTACGCCCAGGGCGCTCCCTTCGTCGACCTGCCGCCCGCGGCCGAGCGGCATACGGTCTCGATGATCGAGTCGATGCGCGCCCGCACGGCCGGCGAGCGGGTGTCCGACCTGCGCAAGGCGCTGCAGGAGACGATGGATCGCAACGTGCAGGTGTTCCGCACGGAGGGGTCCATGAAGGAGGCGCTGGGTGTCATCGATGAGCTCAAGGAGCGTTACGCCCACGTCGTGGTGCAGGACAAGGGCCGTCGCTACAACACCGACCTGCTCGAGGCGGTCGAGCTCGGCTTCCTGATCGAGCTGGCGGAGGTGATCACCCTGGGAGCGCTGGCCCGGCAGGAGTCGCGCGGCGGACACTTCCGCGAGGACTACCCGCGCCGCGACGACGTCAACTTCATGCGGCACACCATGGCCTACCGCGCCCCGATGACCGACTCCGGCGCCGACGGGACGTCTTCGATCTTCGCCGAGGAGATCCGCTTGGACTACAAGCCCGTGACCGTGACCCGCTACCAACCGATGGAGCGCAAGTACTGATGAGCACCGCCATCAAGGCGAGGGACCGCAAGGCGTCCGGCAGTGAGTCAGGGACGGTCGCGACCTTCTCGGCCACCCTGCGCGTCCAGCGGTTCAGCCCCGAGTTCGACACCGAGCCACACTTCGAGACGTACACCGTCACGTCGCACGCCACCGACCGGGTGCTCGACGCGCTGCACCAGATCAAGTGGGAGCAGGATGGCTCGCTGTCGTTCCGCCGGTCCTGCGCTCATGGGGTCTGCGGATCCGACGCGATGCGGATCAATGGCAAGAATCGGTTGGCCTGCAAGACCCTGATCAAGGACGTCAACCCCGGCAAGCCGATCACCGTCGAGCCGATCAAGGGCCTGCCGGTCGAGAAGGACCTCATCGTCGACATGGAGCCCTTCTATCAGTCCTACCGCGAGGTGATGCCGTTCCTGATCACCACGGGCAACGAGCCGACCCGCGAGCGGCTGCAGAGCCAGGCGGACAAGGATCGCTTCGACGACACCACCAAGTGCATCCTCTGCGCCGCCTGCACCACGAGCTGTCCGGTCTTCTGGACCGACGGCCAGTATTTCGGCCCGGCCGCGATCGTCAACGCCCACCGCTTCATCTTCGACAGCCGAGACGAGGGCACCGAGCAGCGCCTGGAGATCCTCAATGACAAGGAAGGCGTCTGGCGCTGCCGCACCACGTTCAACTGCACCGACGCCTGCCCCCGCGGTATCCAGGTAACCAAGGCGATCCAAGAGGTCAAGCGCGCGCTACTGACGCACCGCGTGTGAGCCCACCGGCGGACTCAGGGCGATCGACGGCCCGCGAACCGGGCGACCGAACGCAGGCCGCGCATCGCCGCCCCGACGCCAACAGCAACGGTGGCACCGAGGACAGCGCCAGCTCCTAGCGTGACCCGGTCCGCGGCGCGCCGGCCGAACGACGGCGGGACCGCAGCCGCGCGCGGGCCGATCCGGGGCCGCAGCGCCGGCGAGAATGCGACATCAGACGCACCGCCGGTACCCATCCCAGCCGCCCCAACTGCGGAGGTCGACGCGGCACCGGGCGAAACGGAACTGGCCTCGACCGGGCTGTCGCGCAGGCGGCCGGCGTCGAGGGGGCTCTCGCGAGGCGGGCGGCGTCGACGTCATTGGCCGCCCACGCCGCAGCCAGCAGCGTCAGGCGGGAGATGAGGTTGAGCCAGAACAACAGGCCGACGACGATCGCCACCGACGCGAAAAGGGCGTTGTGGCTTGCCCGCCCGATCAGGGCCGAGCCGAGCAGCTTGATCACGGTGAAGCCGATGCCGCCGACGAGGGCGCCGCGCAGCATCACGCGCGACGGCGCCGCGATGCCGGTGAGTACCCGTAGGAGCAGCAGCATCAAGGATGTGTCCACGATCACCCCAACGGCGAGGCCGGCCAGCGTGACGACCCAGCCGTTGCCTCCGAGACCGACGTGTGAGCCGATCCAGCTGGCGGCACTGCCGATCGCGCTGGTCAGGATGGCGGAGAGGGCGATGCCGAGCCCCAGCGTGCGCAGCACCCCCAAGTCGCGCACCTTGCTGGTGACGACGTTCCCGGGGGAGGCATCCAACCCGAAGATCGCGCGGATGCTCTCCCGCAGGCTGCTGAGCCAACCCAATCCGGAGAGCACCAGGCTGACCACCGAGACGATGCCGGCGACCGTGAGCGCTCCCGCGCCAGGCGCCGTGATCGAGATGATGCCGTTCGGGTGTCGCGCGTCCTTGACGAAACCGGGCAGGTTCCGGTTCAGCGCGTCGGTGATCGTGACGATCAGGTCGGGATGACCCCGAAGCACGATCCCGAAGACGGTGAAGGCAAGCGCGACCGCGGGAAAGATGGAGAAGAACGCGAAGTACCCCACCCCACCGGCCAGGATGTTGCCGTGGGCGTCGCCGTAGCGCTTCCACGCCTTGAGCACTGTTGTCTGTTGCAGCCGCCCCCACATCGCCTTGAGCCGGTTCACGACGCCTCGCCGCTGGCGAGCTCGGCGGGTGCGGCAGGTGCGGCAGGTGCGGCGGGTGCGGCGGTGAAGCCGAAGGTGCGTGCGGGGCGCCATACCTGGTCTGTGCCCTGCACGTAGAGGACGAAGGACTTCACCTCGAATCTCGCGTGATACGAGCCGAGTTCGGCTTGCGCCCGGTCCAGCGAGGCGTCGCCGAGATGTTGCGCGACCGTCACGTGCGGATAGTAAGCGAATGGCAGCGGACGGCGCAGGTGTCCCTGCCGGATCGTCTGCTGCAGCCGCTCACACTCGGTCCAGCCGGCGCGCACCTGCACGAACACCACCGGTGAGGTCGGGCGGAAGCTGCCGGTTCCCTCGAGCCGGACCTCGAAGGGGCGCTGCTTCTCGGACGTGCGCTGCAGGTGGGCGGCCACCTCGTCCAGCGCAGCCTCGTCGACCTCGGTGGGTGCGAGCAGCGTCACGTGGGTCGGAATACCGTGGGCGCGGTCGTCACCGAACGACACGCGCCGCGCCTGAAGCTCGCTGCCGATCGGATCGGGCACGGCAATCAGGACCCCGATGGTCAGCACCGGGCGCCGCCCCTACCGGGACTGCGCGGGCCGGGCGGCGGGCAGGAACCCGACCCGCTCCGTCACCCGCGCAAGCGTCGCGCTCGACACCTCACGAGCGCGGCCGGCACCGTCGGCAAGCACCCGGTCCAGTTCCGCCGGGTCGGCCAGGAGTTCGAGCGTGCGTTGCCGGAACGGCGTCCCCAGTTCCACCACGACCTCGGCGACGTCCTTCTTGAGCTCGCCGTAACCCTTGCCGGCGTAGTCCTGCTCCAGCGCGGGCACCCCGCGCCCGGTGAGCGCCGCGAGGATGCCGAGCAGGTTGGACACGCCGGGTTTGGCGGCCTCGTCGAAGCGGATCACGCGCTCGTTGTCGGTCACCGCCGAGCGGATCTTCTTGGCGACCACGCGCGGGTCCTCCAGCAGGTCGACGACACCCGCCTGGCTCGGCGAGGACTTGCTCATCTTGGCCGTGGGCTCCTGCAGGTCGTGGATCTTGGCGGTCGCCGCGACGATGTAAGGCTCCGGCACCGTGAAGGTCGGTCCGAAGCGCGAGTTGAACCGAGCCGCGAGGTCGCGGGTGAGCTCCAGGTGCTGGCGCTGGTCCTCGCCGACCGGCACCCGGTCTGCGTCATACAGCAGGATGTCTGCCGCCATCAGGACGGGGTAGGTGAACAGCCCGACCGTCGTCCCCTCGGCACCGCGCCTCCCGGACTTGTCCTTGAACTGCGTCATCCGGCTCGCTTCGCCGAAGCCGGTGATGCAGGCCAGGACCCACGCCAACTGGGTGTGCTCGGGGACGTGGCTCTGCACGAAAACGGTGGCCCGCTTGGGATCCACGCCGCCGGCCAGGTACTGCGCCGCCGTGCGGCGGGTGCGCTCCCGCAGCCGGGCCGGGTCGACCTCAACGGTGATCGCGTGCAGGTCGACCACGCAGTAGAACGCGTCGTGCGTGTCCTGCATCTGCACCCACTGCAGAAGGGCGCCGAGGTAGTTGCCGAGGTGCAGGGAGTCGTGCGTCGGCTGCATACCCGAGAGGAGTCGGGGGGGCGCAGGCATGGCGGTCATTGTGCCAGGTCGAAGCCGAGCGGACGGCCGGAGCCGGGTCTCGCACGGTTGCACAGGGTGCGACGGTGGTTGCTGCAGCGGTTACCAGGCCGGTGCCGCAACGGTCGCTGCGGGGCGCTGCAGGTGTGCCAGAGTGTGCCGATATGAGTACCAGGGTGCGCCGGACTTCCACCCAGCTTGCCGACGGCCGTGAGCTGCTCTATTTCGACGACACCGAGCCTTACCTGTCCGGCGCCGCCGTGCGCGATGCGGTCGATTCGCGGCCCCTCGGACCGCGAGCGGCCGCGGGGACCATGCGCCTGGACTTCCTCACCGGCGACTGGGTGGCCATTGCAGGGCACCGGCAGACGCGCACCTTCATGCCGCCGGCCGACGAGTGCCCGCTCTGCCCCACGGGTGTGGGCACCGTCGCGTCCGAGGTGCCGGACCGCGGATACGACGTGGTGGTGTTCGAGAACCGCTTCCCGTCCTTCGCCACGGTCGCTACCGAACCCGAGCCGTCCGACGACCCGATGCACACCGCGCGCCCGGCGTTCGGCCGCTGCGAGGTCGTCTGCTTCACCAGCGATCACGACGCCAGCTTCGCGTCCTTGTCGCCGTCGAGGGCCCGTACGGTCATCGAGGCGTGGGTGGACCGCACCCGGGAGCTGTCCGCGATCGAGGGGATCGCGGAGGTGTTCTGCTTCGAGAACCGCGGCCGCGAGATTGGCGTCACGCTCAGCCATCCGCACGGACAGATCTACGCCTACCCCTATGTCGCTCCCCGGACGCGCGGCGTGCTGGCCCGCGCGCAGACCCACCTGGAGGAGACCGGCCGGCTGCTCGGCGCGGACATCCTGGCGGCGGAGCGCCGCTCCGGCGAACGGATCGTCCTCTCGAACGAGCACTGGACGGCGTACGTGCCGTATGCCGCGCGCTGGCCGGTCGAGGCGCACCTCGTCCCGAACCGCGACGTGCCCGACCTGCCCTCGCTGGACGATCGCGAGCGGGACGCGCTGGCCACGACATATCTGGAACTGCTGCGACGGCTGGACCGATACTACGTGTCGGCGTCGGGCGAGCCGATCCCCCTTCCCTACATCGCCGGCTGGCACCAGGCGCCCGTGCGCGAGGGACGACAGGCGGCCCGCCTGTCCATGCAACTGCTGTCGGTACTGCGTGCACCCGGCAAGCTGAAGTACCTCGCCGGATCGGAGTCGGGGGTCGGGGCCTGGGTCAACGACGTCGCGCCGGAGCAGGTCGCCGCGCGGCTGCGGGAGGTTGCATCGTGAGCGGGTTCGTCGAGCGGTTCGGGGCCGCAGCCGAGGGCGCCTGGTCGGCGCCGGGACGGGTGAACCTGATCGGGGAGCACACCGACTACAACCAGGGCCTGTGCCTGCCGATCGCCCTGCCACAGCGGACGTCCGTTCGGGTACGCCGCCGCGAGGACCGGCTGTTGCGGCTGTGGTCGGAGCAGGTGGACGCCCTGGTGGAGGTCGCGCTGGACGAGGTTGGCCCGGGCCGACCGGCGGGCTGGGCGGCATACGTGGCTGGCGTGCTCTGGTCTGCCGAGCAGGCGGGGCACCGGGTCGGCGGACTCGACATCTCGATCGACGGTCATGTCCCGCTGGGCGCCGGGCTGTCCAGCTCGGCAGCTCTCGAGTGCGCCGTCGGGGCGGCGGTATCCGACCTCTTCGGCCTGGGGTTGCTAGGCAGCGAGGACGGGCGGGCCGCCCTGGCGCAGATCTGCGTCCGGGCCGAGAACGAGATCGCGGACGCTCCCACCGGCGGCATGGACCAGTCGGCCGCGCTGCGCTGCATTCCTGGACATGCGCTGCTGCTCGACTGCCGCGACGGCGCCGTCGCGCAGGTGCCTTTCGACCTCTCGCCGGCTGGGCTGTCCCTGCTCGTGATGGACACCCGTGCCGAGCACGCCCTGGTCGACGGGCAGTACGCCGAGCGCCGCGAGAGCTGCGAGCGCGCCGCCGAGGAGCTGGGCGTCAGCTCCCTGCGCGAGGTCGACGCCGGGGAGTTGGAGCGGGCTCTGGACCGTCTGGCCGACCCCGTCGTGCGGCGCCGGGCCCGGCACGTCGTCACCGAGATCGACCGCGTCCGCGACATCGTCGGGCTGCTGCGGGCGGGTCGGCTTGCCGACATCGGCCCGGTGATGGACGCCTCACACGTGTCCATGCGCGACGACTTCGAGATCTCCTGCCCGGAGCTGGACCTCGCTTGCGAGACGGCCCTGGCCACCGGAGCCCTCGGCGCCCGGATGACCGGCGGCGGGTTCGGCGGGTCGGCGATCGCGCTCATCCCCGCCGGAACCGACGAGCAGGTGAGCAACGCCGTCGCCGAGTCATTCGCGCGCAAGGGCTTCCGCGAGCCGTCGTGCTTCACCGTCGAAGCGAGCGGCGCCGCGCGCCGTGACGGCTGACGGCTGACGGCTGACGGCTGACGGCTGACGGCTACCCTGCAACACGTGCCCGACGACAGCACCTCCTCCCCTCCGCCCGAGGCCACCTTCACGACTGCGCCGGCGTCGACGGCTAACTCGGGCAACGCCGCTACTCCCGCTAGCTCATCCTCCGCCCCGCCGTCGTCCACGGCGTCGCCGGAGACGCCCACAGACGAGGCCAAGGAGTCCACAGGACCCGGCGGAACGCCGGCCCAACCCGCCACACCGCCGCCGCCCAAGGACGACGTGGTGATCACCCGGCATACCCTGTCGGTCGGCGGCCGAACGCTCGACTACACCGCGACCGCGGGTCGGGTCGTGCTCCGTGACGAGGTCTACGAGGACGGCGTCTTCAAGGGCAATACCGCCAAGGCCGAGGTGTTCCTCACCAGCTACGTGCTGGACGCCGCCGACGCGCACAGCCGACCCGTCACCTTCGCCTTCAACGGCGGTCCCGGTTCGTCGTCGGTATGGCTGCACCTGGGCCTGCTCGGGCCGCGCCGGGTGGAAATGGGCGACGTGGGCGGCCTGCGGCCACCGCCGTACGGGCTGAGCGACAACGCGGAAACTCTGCTCGCGGTCAGCGACCTGGTGTTCATCGACCCCGTGTCGACGGGCTACTCGCGCGCGATCGAGGGCGGTAAACCCGGTGACTACCACGGCTACACCGGCGACGTGGAGTCGGTCGGCGAGCTGATCCGGCTGTGGACCTCGCGCAACGACCGATGGATGTCGCCGAAGCTGCTGGCGGGCGAGTCCTACGGCACCCTTCGTGCGGCCGCCCTGGCCGACCACCTGCAGACCCGCTTCGGCATGTTCCTCAACGGTCTCGTCCTGATCTCGAGCGTGCTCGACCTCGGTTCGATCGGACTGCACCAGCCGGACGACCGCGCCCACGTCAACTTCCTGCCGACCTATGCCGCGGTGGCGCATTACCACGGCAAGAACACCGGCGACGGCTTGGAATCCGTTGTGGCAGAAGCGGAGTCGTACGCCGCCCGCGAATACCCGTGGGTGCTCTCACGCGGCAACCGGCTCACCGAGGACGAGCGGCGTGAGGCCGCCGAGACCATCGCCCGCTTGACCGGCCTCAGTGTCGATTATGTCGAGCGCGCGGACCTGCGCCTGGAGCACGTGCGCTTCTTCACCGAACTGCTGCGCGACCGCGGGCTGAGCGTCGGCCGGCTCGACTCCCGCTTCACCGCACCCGCCGCGAGCCGGATCGCGGAGCAGTTCGACGCCGATCCCTCGCACGACGCGATCAGCGGCCCGTACGCCGCGGCGTGGGGGCACTACGTGCGCAGCGACCTCGGGTACCAGAACGACCTCCCTTACGAGCAGATCAGCCGGCGTGTCGACCCCTGGTCCTTCAAGGACTTCGAGGGTATGGCGGTCGACGTCGCCCCGCGGTTGGCCCGCGCCATGCGCGCCAACCCGCACCTGCGGGTGCACATCGCCTACGGGTACTACGACGGGGCCACGCCGTACTACGCGGCACAGGACGTGGTTGCCCACCTGGACATTCCGCCGGATCGGCAGGCGAACATCGAGCACGCGTTCTACGAGGCGGGTCATATGATGTACGTCCACGAGCCGTCGCGGGTGCAGCAGAGCCGCGACCTGGCGGACTTCGTCACGAAGGCCTGCGCCGCAAACTGACCGGGCGCAGGTCGCCGCGCACTCCCGTCCGTTGGCCCCCACGCCGTTCCCACCTTTCGGCGGTACGCCGAAGCGCCGGGGCGGCTCAGCCCATCGCCTTCTGCAGGTTGTCGTCGATGGCTGCGAGGAAGTCCTCGGTGGTGAGGAACGGCTGGTCGGGACCGATCAGCAGCGCCAGATCCTTGGTCATCTTGCCCTGCTCGACCGTCTCGACACACACCCGCTCCAGCGTCTGCGCGAACGCGGTGACCTCAGGCGTGCCGTCCAGCTTGCCGCGCTGCTTCAGCCCCCCGGTCCAGGCGAAGATCGACGCGATTGGGTTGGTCGAGGTGGGCTTGCCCTGCTGGTGTTGGCGGTAATGGCGGGTAACCGTCCCGTGCGCTGCCTCGGCCTCGACACAACTGCCGTCGGGGGTCATCAACACCGAGGTCATCAAACCCAGCGAACCGAAGCCCTGCGCCACGGTGTCGGACTGGACGTCGCCGTCGTAGTTCTTGCACGCCCATACATATCCGCCCTCCCACTTCATCGCGGCGGCGACCATGTCGTCGATCAGCCGGTGCTCGTAGGTGATCCCCGCAGCCGCGAAATCCGGGGCGAACTCGCTGTCGAACACTTCCGCGAAGATGTCCTTGAACCGTCCGTCGTACTTCTTCAGGATCGTGTTCTTGGTGGAGAGGTAGACCGGCATGCCTCGGTCCAGCCCGTAGCGCATGGAGGCACGGGCGAAGTCGCGGATGGAGTCGTCGAGGTTGTACATCGCCATCGCCACTCCCCCGCCGGGAAACTTGAAGACCTCGAGCTCGACCGGCTCGCCTCCGTCCTTCGGCGTGAACGACAGGGTCAGGGTGCCTTCGCCCGGCACCACCAGATCCGTGGCGCGGTACTGATCGCCGAAGGCGTGGCGCCCGATGACGATGGGCTTGGTCCAGCCGGGCACCAACCGGGGGATATTGGAGATGACGATCGGCTCGCGGAAGATGACCCCACCCAGGATGTTGCGGATCGTCCCGTTGGGCGAGCGCCACATCTGCTTCAGCCCGAACTCCTCCACCCGGGCCTCGTCGGGGGTGATGGTCGCGCACTTGACGCCGACCCCGTGCTCCTTGATCGCGTTGGCGGCCTCGACCGTGACCTGGTCGTCCGTGGCGTCTCGGCTCTGGATGGACAGGTCGTAGTAGCGCAGGTCGACCTCGAGGTAGGGGTGGATCAGCCGGTCCTTGATGAACGCCCAGATGATTCGCGTCATCTCGTCGCCGTCCAGCTCGACGACCGGGTTGCTCACCTTGATCTTGGGCATGCCGTGCAGCTCCTCCGTCGGGCGGCCGTTGCGTCCGCAGACACTACCGTGATACCGGGGTTCGCCCGTCCGCTGTCCCGTCCGCCCTGCCCGGCAGTTCCGCCCTGTCGGGACGGCGTTTGCTACGGTCGCAGGACCCCATCCCGACCCTCGCGAAGGACCAGCCCCCCGTGAGTACCAGTCCCGTCAAGGTCGCCGTCACCGGAGCCGCCGGACAAATCGGCTACAGCCTGCTCTTCCGTATTGCGAGCGGTGCGCTGCTCGGGCCGGACACCCCCGTCGAACTGCGGCTGCTGGAGGTCACCCCTGCCCTGCCGGCGCTCGAGGGCGTCGTGATGGAACTGGACGACTGCGCGTTCCCGACCCTGGCCAAGGTGGAGATCGGAGATGCCGCCACGACGGTGTTCGACGGCGTCAACGTCGCCCTCCTGGTAGGTGCGCGACCCCGCTCCAAAGGGATGGAGCGCGGCGACCTCCTCGAGGCCAACGGGGCCATCTTCACCGAGCAGGGCAAGGCTTTGGGCCAGGTGGCCGCCGATGACATCAGGGTCGGCGTGACCGGCAACCCGGCCAACACCAATGCCCTCATCGCGATGTCCAACGCTCCCGACATACCGAAAGAACGCTTCTCCGCACTGACCCGGCTCGACCACAACCGGGCCACCTTCCAGCTCGCCGCCAAGGTCGGCGTCCCGGTGAGCGACGTCTCGCAGATGACGATCTGGGGCAACCACTCCGCGACGCAGTACCCCGACATCTTCCACGCGCTGGTCGGCGGCCAGAACGCCGCAGAGCTCGTCGCCGACCAGCAGTGGGTCGAGCAGGACTTCATCCCGACCGTGCAGCAACGGGGCGCGGCGGTCATCGCTGCGCGCGGGGCGTCCTCTGCCGCCAGCGCCGCCTCGGCCACCATCGACGCGGCCCGGGACTGGCTCCGTTGCAGCGCGGCGGACGACTGGGTCTCCATGGCCGTGATCTCGGACGGCTCGTACGGCGTGCCGGAGGGCCTGGTCTACTCGTTCCCCGTCACGACCAGGGACGGCGACTGGCAGCTCGTCCAGGGCCTGCGGATTGACGACTTCTCCCGCGTCCGCATCGACGCCAGCGCCGCAGAACTGCAGGAGGAGCGCAACGCTGTCCGGGCGCTCGGGCTGATCTGAACGGCGGAGTCGAGGTGCCCCGGGTCGTGGCAGCGGCCGTGGTCAGCGGTGCTTCAGATCCAGTGCCGAGAGGATGACGGCCAGCGCCGCCGCGAGACTGAAGAAGACGATCACGTCGTAGGTGCGCGATCGGACGGCCAGCGCGCCGACGCGACGCGCGGGGAGTACCAGGCGCAGGACACCCGCGCCGGCCAGCGTGAAGGTCATGATCGCCCCGCCGCGGAGCACGTGATTCGAGACGATCACCACCAGGCCGACCACCAGGCCCGCTGCCACCACCCACCAGAGCCCGAGGCGGCTGTTGGCCAGACCAGGAGCTTTCGGCACCGCCGGTCAGCTCCTGTCGCGGTCGGTCATCAGCGTGGTCGCCCCGACGGCCGCGGCGCACTGATGCGGCAGTGCACTCATGCGGTCGAGCGGGACGGTTCAGCGGCGCCGTCAGCCAGACGCTCGGCGGCGTCGACGACGTTGCTCAGCAGCATGGCCCGCGTCATCGGCCCCACCCCCCCGGGGTTGGGGGTGAGCCAGCCGGCCACCTCGGCTACCTCGGGGGCGACATCGCCGGCGACGACGTCCTTGCCGCTGGGTCCCGGCACCCGGCTGACCCCGACGTCCAGCACCGCAGCGCCGGGCTTGACCATGTCGGCCCTCACCATGCCGGGCACCCCGGCGGCGGCGACGACGATGTCGGCCCGCCGTACGTGCGCCGCCAAATCCCTCGTGCCGGTGTGGCAGGTGGTGACCGTGGCGTTCTCGCTGCGCCGGCTCAGCAGCAGGCCCAGCGGGCGCCCGACGGTGAGCCCGCGGCCGATGACGCACACCTCGGCGCCGGCGATGGGCACGTCGAAGCGACGGAGCAACTGCAGGATGCCGGTAGGGGTGCACGGCAACGGGGCCGGCCGGCCGAGGACCAGCCAGCCGAGATTGACCGGGTGGAGGCCGTCGACGTCCTTCTCAGGGTCGACCCGGCTGAGGATCGCGAATTCGTCGAGTCCCGTCGGCTGCTGGACGAGGAAGGCCGTGCACGCGTCGTCGGCGTTGAGCTCGTCAACGACAGCCTCGACCTGTGCCTGCGACGTCGTTGCCGGCAGCTCCCGCTGGATGCTCGAGATGCCGATCTCGGCGCAGTCGCGGTGCTTGGCACGGACATACCACTGGCTTGCCGGGTCGGAGCCGACCAGCACTGTGCCGAGGCCCGGCACCACCCCGCGCTCGCGCAACACCTCGATGCGCTCCCGCAGCTCGACCTTGATCGCGGCCAGCGTGGCCTTGCCGTCCAGGACGATCGCGCTCACGCCGCTGCCCGCTTCCACGGTTGCCCGCTCAGCCGTCGCCGCAGCAACCACACGCCGGCCGCTGCAGCGCTGGCGCTGATGCCGGTCAGCAGGAGGCTTGCGACCACGGTCAGGAACGACAGGTCGAAACCGCGGCTGGCGCGGATCAGCATCCCGAGGACCACCAGGGCCACCGGCAGCGGCAGGCTGACGGTGAGCAGGAGCGGCAGCCACGGGACGAACGGGCGGGCGGTCCCGATACCGGCTCCGGCTCCCCCCGCCAGGGCAATCATGAGGACGAGCCAGAAGAGCACCCCCGACCCCCTCCAGTGGGCGGCGTTCTTCGTCGTCCCTGCGACGACCAGACCGACGAAGCCGAGGACCAGCGAGCAGACCCAGGCTCGGGACAGATTCACCAGCACGCACCCCAAACTAGTGGACCAGCACGTACCGGACTGCCGCGTCCATCGCCGCCACTACCGGTCGCCGGCTCAGCGGGCAGTCAGTGTCGCCTCAGTGCGCCTGATCCGCCGGGACAGCCCCGCCACCGCTGCGCCGGCGAAGGTAATTAGGACGCCCGCCACCAGCTGCGGGCCGACGTCGCCGCGCGTCGCCGGTGAGGCGATGTCGAGGACCAGGGCCGCGCCGAGCTGACCGGTGAGCGTGGCGATCGCCAGGATCAGCACGCCGAGCCGCCGGACCGTCGCGGCCTGGACCGCCACGGCACCGATGCCGCAGACGCCGCCGAACCACGCCCACCACGGCGCGGCCGTCAGCGTCCAGGGGGCCGAGCCGCGGGTCACCAGCGCGTGAACAAGGGTCACCGCGGCGAGCATGATCACCCCCATCCCGAAGTTCAGCCATGTGGTCGACAGCGGAAATCCGGTGCGGAGGTTGACGTGGCCGTTGATCGCGGCCTGCACCGCCGAGGTTGCTCCGACGCCCACGGCAAGCAGGGCTGGTAGCCACAGCACGGCACTGTGCCCGCCTCGCGCGGCAGATGCCACCAGTGCTCCGACGACGGCCAGCCCGGCCGCCAGCAGCCGCAGCCGATTGACCGGCACCCGTCCGCTGGGGCTCAGGCCCGCTCGGTCGACGGCCAGGCCGCTGCTGGTCTGCCCGGCCACGACCGCGACCGTGAACACCGCCACGCCGACCAGCGGGACGGCATAGGTCTGCACGGCCACGAGCAGCGCGCCCAGCATGCCGCCGACACACTGCCACCACCGGATCTCGCGGCTGCGAAATGCCACAACAAGCGTGCCCATGCCGCGCCTGAGCCGCGGCAGCAACGCCAGCAGCACGCAGAGCACCAGGAACCCGGACCCGAAGCTCCATCCGGCGGCTTCCAGCGGGACATGCCACCGGGCGCTGAGCTCGCCGTTCATCCGCCCCTGGACGGAGATCAGCGCGCCGCCGCCCAGCGCCGCGACGACCGCCCAGACCAGGGCGCGGGGCGGCGCGGGCTCAATGCGCGAAATGCCGGGTACCGGTGAAGTAAAGGCTGGCGCCGACGGACTCCGCCGCGGCGATGACCGCGGCGTCGCGGATCGAGCCACCTGGTGCGACCACCGCCCGTACACCGGCGTCGAGCAGCACCTCGAGACCGTCGGGGAAGGGGAAGTACGCATCCGAGGCCCCGACGGCGCCGCGGGCCCGGTCCTCCCCCGCGCGACTGACCGCCAGGCGTGCCGAGTCGACCCGGTTGACTTGCCCCATGCCGATGCCGACCGCGGCCCGGTCGCGGGCGAGCAGGATGGCGTTGGACTTGACTGCCCGGATGGCGCGCCAGGCGAAGTCGAGATCGGCTAGCACGGCGTCCTCCACCGGTTTGCCGGCAACCAGCCGCCAGCGCGACGGCGCGTCGCCGCCGCCCTCCACGACGGCATCCACCCGGTCGACGCTCTGCAGCAGCAGGCCGCCACTGATCGGTCTCAGTTCGACCGCGTCGGCCCCCTGGGGCAGGTCCGCCGGGAGGCGAAGCAGACGGACGTTCTTCTTGCGGCTCAAGATCTCCAGCGCGTCCGGCTCGAACGCCGGCGCGAGAACCACCTCGGTTAAGACTTTCGCGACCTGCTCGGCCATCGCTGCGGTGACCGGGCGGTTGGCACAGATGACCCCGCCGAACGCCGACATCGGGTCGCAGGCGTGGGCGCGGCGGTGGGCCTGCGCGATGTCCTCGCCGAGCGCGATACCGCAGGGGTTGTTGTGCTTGATGATCGCGACGCAGGTCTCGGCGTGGTCGTACGCCGCTCGCAGCGCCGCGTCACTGTCGACGTAGTTGTTGTACGACATCTCCTTGCCCTGCAACTGCTCCGCCGCGGCGATCCCTGAGTGCCCCTGTGCGTACAACGCGGCCCGCTGGTGCGGGTTCTCGCCGTAGCGGAGTAGCGCCTGGCGGTCCCATGTGGCGCCGGCCCACGCCGGGAACCCGGTCCCGTCGGAGGTGTCGGTCAGCACGTTGCCCATCCACGAGGCGACCGCCACGTCGTAGGTCGCCGTGTGCGCGAACGCGCGCGCCGCCAGCTGCTGGCGCCCGCGGAGCGTGAACCCGCCCGCGCGGACTGCCTCGAGCACTGCCGGGTATGCCGCGGGCTCGGTGACGACCGCCACGCTGGCGTGGTTCTTGGCCGCCGCGCGGACCATCGACGGTCCGCCGATGTCGATCTGCTCGACGCATTCCTGCGGTGAAGCCCCTGACGCCACCGTGTCGGTGAAGGGGTAGAGGTTGGAGACCACCAGGTCGAAGGGCTCGATGCCCAGCTCCTCGAGCTGGGCGAGGTGGTCGGGGTTGCCGGTGTCGGCCAGGATGCCGGCGTGGACCCGCGGGTGCAGGGTCTTGACCCGCCCGTCGAGGCACTCCGGAAAGCCCGTGACCTCCTCCACCGTGGTGACCGGGACGCCCGCGGCCGCGATCCGCGCGGCCGTGGACCCGGTCGAGACCAGCCGCACACCGAGCTCGTCTAGGCCGGCCGCGAGCTGCTCGAGCCCGGACTTGTCGTAGACGGAGACCAAGGCCCGGCGTACGGGGCGGCGTGGCGCGCCCGCATCCGGTGCCGCGTCAGGTCCCGCGTCGCGTGCGGAGTCGGGTGTCGCTTCGGGTGTGGGGTCCGGGCTCACGAGATGGTGACCTTCCTGCCGTCGATGCTCCAACCAAGGCGTGCCATGCGGCCGACGACGTCCACCAGCAGGCGACGCTCCTCGACCTTGATCCGTTCGTGCAACGAGGGCACGTCGTCCCCCTCGTGCACCGGAACCGCAACCTGGTCCACTATGGGTCCGGCGTCGACTCCCTCGTCCACCACGAACAGCGTGCAGCCGGTCACCTTGACCCCGTACGCGAGCGCGTCGCGGGGGCCGTGCATACCAGGGAAGGCCGGAGACAGCGCCGGGTGGGTGTTGATCGTCCGGCCGCCGAACGCGCGCAGGAACGCCGGCCCGGTGAGCTTCAGGAAACCGGCAAGCACGACCAGGGACGGAGCGTAGCCGGCGACGGCCGTGGCCAGCGCCTGGTCCCAGTCGAGGCGCGACGCGTAGTCGGCCACCGGGCACACGAACGTCGGTATGCCCGCCCGCTCGGCACGGGACAGGGCTTCGATGCCGCCGCGGTCGGCTCCGACACCCACGATCTGCACGCCGTACGCCGGGTCGCCGCAGGCGTCGATCAACGCCTGAAGAAGGGTTCCGGACCCGGAGACCAGGACGACCACGCGACAGAGACCTGCCCGATCCGGCCGACCTGCCGGGGTCACGCCGGGCACGGACCCGGCGTGGTCCTCGTTGGTCACGCTGAGAGACGATAACGGACCCGCCACCGACGCCCAGTCGCGTCTCGGCCGACGAACCACCACCGAAAGCGACCCTCGTGCCACCCAGCAACTTCTGGCCGCCCCGGCTGCCCACACCGGGCGGCGCTGGATCCCCGCGCGGGCAAGCCGTGCCGCCGGGAGTCGTGCACAGCCGGCGTTCGGCCCTGCTGCTCGTGCTCGGCTACCTCGCCGCACAGGCGCTGCTGCCCTGGAAGGCGCTGGCGCTGATCCCGCTAGGGTGGGCCGCGGTGGAGTCGGGCCGTGCCCTGGTGGCGTTCAGCCGGCGAGGAGCGGCTACCGGCACGGCCGGCACCAGAGGCCCTTCCGGCTCGGGTGGCTCTGCCTGGCCGCAACGGGAGAGGTCGACACCGCGTGGCAGCGGGGGCGTCCCGGGCCAGCGGTCGGCCGTCATGTGGACCGTCTTCGGGATGGTGTTGATCGGGCTGTTGCTGACGTCGGTGATCGTGCCGTTCCTGTTCTACGGGTCGATGAAGAGCTATCAGGACTGCATGCTGGGCGCCAACACCGGCGCGGCAGCCGCCGACTGCCAGAAGGTGCTCCGGGGCAGCATCGAGCCGCTGCTCGGGCGCGCGTCCGGGTAGCGCCCCGCCGAGCGACCCACGCCGGTCCCGCCCGCTAGGCAGAGCCCGAGGCGCCGAGCCCGCGCCGAGCGCGCCAGCCGACCGCGAGGCAGCCCACGGCTGCGCCGAGAGCAATCTCGCCGAGCAGGGCTGCTCCGGTCAGCACCGCGGGCGGGCCGGCCGAGGCGAGCCCACCGGCGCCGAGCGAGCCGGTGGACATCCACGCCAGGAGGGTCAGGGCGGCGCTGCAGAGGACACAGGCGGACGCAGTGACCTGCGCCCGGAACCGCCAGGAGGTCAACGCCGACATCGACCGTCCCGCACGCCAGGCCAGGAACACGCCCGCGCAGGCCGGAGCCAGGGCCGCTGCGGCAACCCAGCGTGGGAACGGGCCAGGAGCCGGGAGCGCGCCCAGCACGGGTATCACCGGGAGCGTCCCGGGGTGCGCTCCGGACCAGGTCACCGACAGGCCCTGGGCCAGCGAGAACCCCGGCCCGGCCATCCACGACAGCGCCCACAAGGCCAGGTCGGGCAGCACCGTCAGCTGCACGATCCCGAGCACGAGCTGCCCGGCGGGTCCTCCGCCCAGCGACGAGCTGAGCGCGCTCACGGTCCGGAAGTTCGCCAGCACCGACCCCAGAACGATCAGGGCACCGATGGCGAGAAGTGCGGCAATACCCCACCCTGCAGGACCGACCGCACGGCGGACGTATGCCGCGACCGTGCCCCATCGCGAGGTCGGTCCGGCTGGGAAGAGTCCCGGACCCTGCGCCCGGCCCGCTGCATACCCGAATCCGAGCGCGGCCCAGCCGGCGGCGAAGAGGAACGCCGCCACGGA
>JAABUS010001831.1_pt1 | contig 43517 bp, 1 predicted proteins | sample 5560161 | NCBI WGS metagenome assembly JAABUS01 (sample SAMN10711885, study PRJNA513376) | rock metagenome | isolation source: Antarctica rocks | place: Antarctica: Victoria Land, Trio Nunatak nord | collected 2016-01-04
TAGGACTAAGGCGGGGAAAACTCTTTTTAAATCTAAATTTATTATTAATAAACTTAAAATTAAAATAACTCTTTTTAAATTTTAGATTATTTTATACGAGTACTAGGTTAAATTAAAAATTTAGTTTATTTCTAATAAATTTAAGGTTAAATTAATTTTTCTTAAATTAAAATTTACTTTTTATAAATTTAGGATTAAATATATTTCTAGTAAATTTAAAACTAGGTTAATTTTTCTTAAATCGAGGTTTATTTTTTATAAACCTAGAATAAAATATATTATTAATAAATTTAAAGTTAAAGTAACTTCTCTTAAATCGAAATTAATTATTTAATAATAATATTATTATTTATAAATAATAACGACTTTATATAATACTAGCGACTCCTTTTAAATCGGGGTTTACTTTATATAAATATTAAATAAAATTAAAAACTAGGATTTTTAGGTTTAGAAACTTTTTTAAAATATAAAAATAAACTTATCTTCTACGAAGACTTTTATAAAATTAAGGGTATAATTTCTTAAATAAAAATATAAAATAAAGATTAAGAAATTATCTAAAAAATAAATAATAACTTTATAACGATAGAGGTATAATAAACCGATTATAATAAAATATTAATTAAATTTAATAATAAAGAAGACTATTCGTTCCTAATAGTTATAAATATTTAAAATCGCTTCTATAATATAAATAATATATTTTATAACGATAAATATATTATTAAAGAGTCGGATAATATAAAGATAACGAAGAAGACGAAGAGGTAGATAATAAATATATATAAAATTATAATCGATGAAAAGATAACTAGATATACTAATATTAATTAAGACTTTAACTTAAATTCGGGAATAACTATTCCGTAGTTAATAAAAAATAATTATATACTTATTACGAAAAGTAGGGTCGGTCTCGAAAAGCTATATAATAAATTAAAGCGAAAACTTAATTAATAATAAAGATAAATTAAACGATATAACTAATAAATAAAAAAGTATATATAAAATTCTAGATATTTATAATCCTAGTACGCGACTTTATATCGGAATTATTCTTTTCCCGCGTTTAAAATAACTCCTCCTATAATATTTTCGTCGTCGTCGATAATAATTATAATATTAGATCGGAGGCTAGCTAGTTTAATTAGGTAGACTCTTATATTATACCTAAATAATTTATAATAGAAATAAAATCTCTACTTCTTATAAATAATTTTAATAATTAAGGTTCTCGTTAATTTATCTTTAATAATAATTTAGACCGAATCGAGGTTTATTAACTCCTTAAATAAAAGAGTAGGAGTATTAATAACGGGGATAAAAATATTTATTATAATAAAACGGGCTATAAGGATAGAAGTTAATAAAGATATAATAGACTTTTTTAAAATTTATCCTAATTTAATAAGAGCGGTACTCTAACGAGATAAATAGTACTTAATTTATTAGAGTTCTTAGTCGATTTCGGAGTATATATAGACATATTTATCGAAGGTATATAATCGTTAGTTATTAATTTTCCTTTAAGAAATAAAGGCCTATTAAGTAATATAATTAATATTCTATTTTATAGTATTAATTAAGGATTCGTTCTTTATTCGAGAATATTTCTTTTTTTAAAAAACGAGTTTAAAATACTCGTTAAAAAGTATAAAGCCTTATTTAAATTCTCGGATATAGTTCCGAGTATCCTTTTATTTAAACGAGTTATTATATATTTCTCGTAGTTTCTTTCATTAATCGGTAAAGCTAGTTAAAGTATAGAGATTATTTTTTTAATAATAATTTATTAAATTAAAAATCTTTTTACCGATAATTAATTTAAACTCTATATAAATAATCTTATCACTATCGGAGGAGTAGCGGTTATAATTAATATATATCTACTATATTAATATTTATTTCTAAATATCTAATTTATCCTAATCCTCTTTATATTTCGAGATATTTAGGAGGTTTTCGGATCTAAAAAATATTCGAGATTATAAAGAAATAAGTTATTAAGTATTTAAAAAGAAAAATAAATATAGGCCTATAATAATAATATTATTAAAAGTATTTTTATCGAATATCTATAATTTAAATTATAATAAATATAACTTAGGTTATTACTTAAACGATAATATAAATTAAAAATTATATATCTAGCGTAGGAGGAGAAGTAAAAAGTATAGATAAAAATAGAGTATCGAATAAAAAATAACTCTCGACTTAAATATATAGGTAATCGAAGATATTAAGGAAACTAATAAAATTATTCTAAACTTCGGCGAGGAATTATTATACGCGGTCTTCGGGGTTAAAAGATTAATTCTTTATAATAATTATTTTAATACTAGGGAGTACTAGCTAGGTAGTTAATCTTTTATAATATTAAAAATTAAGATTAATATCTAGATATTTATTAAACTAATAACTAGGTTTACTAAATTATAATTTAATTATAGTATAGGAGTAGGTTAAAATAAAAGATAAAGAACGAAAACTAGGGTAGGGCTAGTTACTATCTAAATAAGAGTTAATATATAAAGTATTTATTTATTTCCTATCTCGACTATATTAAAATAGAAATAGGGAAACTAGTTTAGACCTAAATTAAATCTAAGATAAATTAAGTTAAATTAAGTTAAATATATTTATTTATTTCCTATCCTAACTATATTAGGATAGAAATAGGGAAACTAGTTTAAATTTAAATTAAATCTAAAATAAATTAAACTAGGCTAGGTTAAATAAGACTATACTATAATAATATATAATTAATTTATTAAATATACTTCGAGTATATTATTAATAAATTAGATATACTATCGGGGCTAATAATATACTATTTATAAATAATAGATATTAATTATATTAAGAGTATAATATTAATAAATAAAGATTTTTAAATTTATTAATAAATTATTAATAATAACCCCGAGTTATTAAATTTATTAATAGGATGTTACCCGGACCTCTACTTTACTAAATCTATTAATAGGATATTACTAGTTTTATCCGTAATTTAGAGTTACTAGTAGGATATTAATAACCCTATCCGCGCGGTCGGTAACTAGATAATACGATTATACCGACTTTGTTATACTAGGTTAGTTCCTTAATACCCAAGACTATTTACTACTAGTTCGTCGAGGACGAATAACTAGTTAATTAATTAATTATTACTACTTCATGAAATATAATCTTGTTACTAGGGTTTTAATAAGAGTTTTTAAAATTTACTAATACTTCGTCGTATTAGAATACGTTAATAATTTTTATTCGCTTTTTACTCTAATACCTTAAATCTTATCTTTACTACTTTTATTTTATTTTATCTCAACTAATTTTATAACTCTAAAACTTTTAGGGTTACGAAATCTAATTAGTCTAACTTTCGTTTTATCTTTTCTCAACTTCAAAAATTCAATCTATCGATAATCTCTCAATATCGGGATTATTATTTAAATTATTAATATTTTCTCTTCTTAATACTCTCTCTTCCTAATATTTATTATATTATATATATTAACTAATTTACTTTATATTCAAAACTCATCGAATTACTATTATATTATAATAATATTCGAAATATTTTGAAAATAGAATTGTAACTAGATTTATAATTATTACTATTATATTAAAAATTAAAGAATTATCTTTTATTTAATAGAAAACGAGAGAGTAATAATTAAAATAGATTTTTATAAATTAATAAAGAATAATATAAATTAAAACTACGATATTTCGATAATAATCCCGAAATAGTCGAGAGAGTTATTTATATAATAGATTAATTATATATTACTCTACTCGACGTTAATAAAGTTACTTTTTCTTGAAATATAATATCTAGCGCTTAATTTATCTAAATTAAAAATAAATAATAGATTTTTTAACGATCTCGAAAATAAAAATATATACTCTATATCGGCAAGTCCGGAAACCCCGATTTTTGCGTATTTTGTACCGAAATTATATAAAATACTAGAAATGCGTATCTACTCATATCTCGTATTCTAAATATATTATATAACTAAAATATAGTTATATAGCTAATTTTAGTATATTTAATACCCAAAATATATTTATATAACTGATTCTAGTATAATTAATACTTGATAAGTAAATAATAATAAATGAATAATCCTTAATATTATTCTATAGTACTTTAAATATACTATTTATACTTTAAGTAATAATAGTATTATTATTATAATTATTACCGTTAGCGCCTTTAATATCGTTATCGTATTTAGATCTTTATATATATATTAATTAATTAATATATATTTTACTTTATCTACTCGTTATATTATAAAGGAGTTATAAATATCCTAAAATTCGTTTATTAAGAAACTACTACTATTTATTCTCGTAAACTAATCTATACCTAGATCTAGCCTAGATCTAGTCTAAATATAGGTTAAACTAGGCTAGATCTAGGCCGCTATTATTTTTAGTTATAGGGATAGTTTATTATATATATAATTTATCTCCTATTTATCGTCCGGGTTATTAACCTAGGTAATTTATATTAAAATAACGTATCTCTCCTTCTTTATAATCTCGAGTACTATATTCTATATATGTATATCGTCTACTATATAATCTTAATCTTATTCTTTTTATTATATTATTTTCTCTTCCTTCTTTTTAAACTTTAACCTCTTTTAGAAATCTTTATATATAATAGAGAGTTTAAATATATATAGTATAGGCTCGGTAAGATCCTTATTAATATTAAAGTAACTAATTTATTCGTTAGGTTTAATATCTTTAAGTTTTTATATAATAAAAACTAGTAATTACTATTTAGTATATAGTATTAATATATATATATAATAAGTATAGTATTATAATATAATATTATTTCGCGATTTATAAAACTCTCTACGCTATATATATTACTACCCCGGTCTTCTACCGATTTATTAAATAAAGTTACTTAAATATCCGCCTAGATAGTTATATTAATATTCGAGGAATAATAATAGACTATAAAAGACTCTACCTCCTTTTATACCTCGTTAAATACTATTTAATAAATTAGAGTTTTTATTAATACCTCGTCCGCTAGTTTAGTTTTATTAGAATAAGAGAAATATTTACCCTTATAGAGATAAATTATTTATTTTTCCGAGATTTACTAGTACTCTTTTCTTTTATACTATCTTTTTCTATAGTATTTATCTCGTTTTTTTATATATTATATTATTAAGGAGCCGGCGAATCTATAATAATCTTATTAATAATTAAGAGATAGTTAGATATAGTACGGAAACCTTTATAATTAACTAAATTATCGATTCTATCTTTCTATCTATAGACGAAATTATTTATATTATCTACTAGTATCTCTTCCCTTCCTATTTCTTAGTTAATTCTACCCGATAGGGCCTCTATTATTATATTTTATTATATAAATATTTATTCCTCCCACGTCTTCTTTATTTAAATCTATAATTTTATATTATTTCTTATTAATATTAAAAGATATAAAGAAAAGGGTCGAGTTCAATTTATTTTTAATATATTCGCCTTTGAATTTAATCCGTATCTACTTCCTTATTTTATATTCTTAAATAGTATAATAAATTATAACGTAGACTATAATTATTATAGTTCCCGTTAAGGGCCTAAATATATATTTAGTATTATTATAAGTTTTTAGCTAACCTAGATCCGATTAAAAAAATTATAAAATTATAACTTTTACTACTAGATCTCTAAAGAAGCGGTAAAATAGTTTAGGTTTATTAATAATTAATATTAAATTTTAATAAGGAAATATTAAGACTTATATTATTATTATAATTATATATTTATCTTTTATTCTTTATTTTAGTAGTAACTATCTCTTTAATACTTCGTCTTATTATAGAAAAGATATAATATACTACTATAATTTATCAAACCCTTATTATTATTAGAGCGCGGTAATTACCGATATAATTAAATAACTAATTTCGATTAGTATATTTTTAGTTTAAATACGGTAGACTAATACCTCTTAGGCCTCCGTTAGATTTAGAGTTTTCTTTACTACCCTATTCTTTAGCCCGAGGGCCTTATTATATTTATTAATAGTATTTCGCTAAAGTTTCTAGATTAAAGTATTAACTTCGTTTTTTTTATTAGAGTTTATTTATAAATTATATCCCGAGTCCTTATATCTTATAACGAGGGTTATTAATATTATTTATTCTATATACTAGAGAACGGCCTCGTAGTTTTAAATATATCACGTTAATTTAATATAACGTCCTACGCCCGCCTATAGTAGTAACGACTCGTTTCTTAACTATAATACGTTATTATTACAGTAGTATTTCGTTAAAGATTTATATAATACGTTATTAAAAAACTTTATATCTTTTAGTTTATATATATAAAAACTAGAGTAGGATAAGAATAAGGATATATAACGGCCGATAAATAATAAGAATTATAGAAAGATTAATTATATTATTAACTCCTATATAAAATATATATATATATATATGGCGTGGCCCTACCTAATCCGTTTAATTAAAATATATCGTCCGTTTTCTATTACTTCGGGGTAAGAAGTCTAATACTATTATTATCAGTTTTAATATCGACTTTTTTACTTCCGTATATACTTTCTTCGTCTTTATCGATAATTAATATTAGTTAATATATACTAGAAGGATTTATAATTAACGTATTCCTAATATATATTATTATTTATATATCGGAATAAGTGAATTATTTATAGCCGAGATTTACTCTAGGAGTATTAATATAATTTATTATTAAAATCAGCCTTTAGCCTTATCGAAGGAGTTATTATTATAAATTCTTTAATTAATTAAGGCTGTATTACGATATATAGGAGGTATAGTTTAGTTTAATTTTATTATTTAATATATTACTAGGTCGTATATATATAGATTTAAATATTATTTAATAATATAGAGTATATTAATTAATCGAGATATAGAATAGGTTTATTTTAATATATAAGAAAGAGGGTAGAACTATATATATAATAATAATAAATAAATACGCGTCGGATTAACTTTAGCCTAGATCTAGATTAGGTTTAAATTAAATCTAGCCTAGATTTAGACTAAAACTAATCTAAATACCGAATTCGGGTTATATAATATTATAAATTATAAAAGTATAAAGGCGTTATAAATATAATTAGAAACGACGGCCGTCTATTAAAATAAATTTAATAAAGAGTAGACTAAGATAAATCCTATAAAAGATAAGTTATAATATCTCTATTTATAAATTAAATACTTTTATTTCTATTAACGGAATATATACCGAAGGAGCGCTAGATAATAAAGATTAATTTAAAAATCTATTTCTTTTCTTATTTAATTCTATAAGAGTAGTATTTTAAGAATTTTTATTTAATAAATCTTTTACTTAGTTTAAAACTTTTAATTCTCTTCCTATTAATTATTATCGATCGAGTTTATACCTTAATTATAATCTATCTTTATATTATACTCGTTACTCTCGTTATTATTATTAGCCGCTATATAGTTATAATACTACTATTAAGTAAGAGCCCGGGGTATACGTATTATTAGGTAGTATAATAAATATATTATCGCGGACGGTGATTTTTTATAAATATATAGTTATTATATCTACTCTATAAATTAATCTATTACCCTAGTACTTTTTATTATAAAGTTAAGATTATAAATAATATTATATTAATCCTAGTCGATAAAATTATTTATATAATAGTATCCTTTTTATTTAGTAGGTACTATATATATACTCTAGATAATATCGTATATTTCGAAGAAGTAATAACTATATAGTTTTTAGAGTTTTTTCGTTGAACTAGTTAAGATATACTCTATTTCGAATATCCTATATATATCGTCGACTCTCCCGTTATTCTTTAATCGATATAAAGTAATTAATATATTAATATATACCTTATATTTACCCTTATCGTTTAGTTATTTATAGTTATAAATATTAATAATTAATTTAAACCGACTAATTATTATATAAAGAACCTCTTATCTAGTCTCGCTTTAATTTTATAAGCGAGTCGCTTCGTTATTAATCTAAATATAATTATTATAAAGTTTACCGGTAGAACGAAAGTTAAAAGTATAATAAATTAATCTCTTTATAAACCGCTCTTAATTCCGGCTCTCCTTATTATTATAAACTTAATATATTAATAATTAATATATAGAAATATGTTTATCTCCCGTTTAATTAGGATTTATCTCTTATCTCCGTTAATTTTTAATAGAGCCCGGATTTTTATCCTATTTCTTACGGCTCTCCTATATAAATACCGTTATAATATCGATAAGATCTTTAGTATTAAAGTAAAAAGCCCTCGCTACCGTAGTTATTAAATAATAATAATTAGTATCTAGTACTTATATACTATAATATAGCGGCGTATCCTTATTAGGAATAAGTATATACTTATTTAAATCTAATTTCTCTCGATACGGCCGGGTATTCTATTATTCTATTTCACTATTAAAAATACTAATAGGTTTAGCGGAAAGTATTATTATAACTTCTTATATAACCTTTATATTATAGTATATAATATTATACTATAGTAATTACGTCTTGAATTTATTAGTTTTATTTATCCGTAAAAAGGGTTCTTTAAAGAGAAATTTATAAACCGCCTTTTTATAATAAATATCGAAGTTCTAGGTACTTTTATATCTTCGAATATATTTAATATAATACGTTATTATATATAGTTTTAATATATTAAAATATCGATCGGTAGGGTCTTTTAAGTTTAGGTCCGAATTATTACTCGGCCGATATTTATAGAAAACTACCTTTAATCTATAAATATAGTAGACCGCGTACTATATATATTATAAAGTATCGTTATTATAAAACGTATATTAGGTAAATATAATAAAGTTAAATATAATTTATATATAATATAGGGTAGCCGGTACGCGCTTAATAAATAAAGGGGTAATAATAGTTATTAATTATTATAATATCGCTTTTTATTCGTTACTACTCTATTATTTTATTTTATTAAAGTTTTTAAATAATTTTAACTCTACGAAACCTAGTACCTAGCGAAAATAGTAATTTAATTTAATCTTTATTATTAATTATTTTAAAAATTTCTTCGGCCTAGTTACTTCTTTCTTTATCTATTTAATAATTATAAAAACTACGTAGTTTTTAATTAAATCCCGAATCTAGTTAATTAATCTTATAATAATTCCTTTTAGAAGTTAGTATAATATATTTATAATAAGAATAATATAGATATTAACTAGATAATGATATTAAGCGAAGTTTTTAACGTTATAAATAATTATTAAATCTTTAACGAGGTCGGGATCTCTCCTCTATACCTTTATCCTTCGATATATTTATAACTCTACGGCTCCTATATCTTAATTAACTCTCTTTATTTATTAGGCGGGACTAAGTATATTAAATATTAATGATTTTATTTTACCTCTATTATTAAGACTTATTTTAGATAATCGACTATTATTATAATATAGTCTTATTAACCTAGCCTAGCCTAATTTATTTTAAATTTAATTTAAATTTAAATTAATTTTCTTATTTCTATCCTAATATAGCCGGGATAGGAAATAAGTAAATACTTTATATATTAACTTTTATTTAGATAATAGCTAGCCCTACTCTAGCTTTCGTTCTTTATTTTTTATTTTAATTTATTTTTATATTATAATTAAGTTATAATTTAATAAACCTAGTCGTTAGTTTAATAAATATCTAGATATTAATCCCGTCCTTTAATATTATAAAAGATTAATTATCTAACTAGTACTCTTTAGTATTAGGATAATTATTATAAAGAATTAACCTTTTAACCCCGAAGACCGCGTATAATAATTCCTCGCCGAAGTTTAGAATAATTTTATTAATTTTTTTAATACCTTCGATTATTTATATTCTTAAATTAAGAGTAATTCTTTATTTAATATTTTATCTTTATTTATACCCTCTATCCCTCCTCCTACGCTAGATATATAATTTTTAATTTATATTATTATTTAGGTAATAACCTAGGTCGTATTTATTATAATTTAAACTATATCTTAACCCCCGCTTTAAATATTCGATAAGAATACTCTTAATAATATTATTATTATAGGTTTATATTTATTTTCTTTTTTAGATATTTAATAACCTACCCCCTCGTAATTTTAAATACTTTCTAAATCCGAAAAACTCTTAAATATCTCGGAATATTAAGAGGACTAGGATAAATTAGATATTTAGGAATAAATATTAATATAGTAAATATATATTAATTATAATCGCTACCCCTCCGATAATAATAAGATCGTTTATATAAAATTTAAATTAATTATCGATAAAAAGGCCTTTAATTTAATAAATTATTATTAAAAAGATAATTTTTATACCTTAATTAACTTTACCGATTAATAAAAGAAATTATAAAAAATATATAATAACCCGTTTAAATAGGAGGATACTCGGAATTATATCTAAGAATTTAAATAAGGCTTTATATTTTTTAATAAATATTTTAACCTCGTTTTTAAAAAAAAGAAATATTCTCGAATAAAGAACGAATCCTTAATTAATATTATAAAATATAATATTAATTATACTACCTAATAGACCTTTATTTCCTAGAGGAAAATTAATAATTAACGGTTATATACCTTCGATAAATATTTATTTTTATTACCGTAAGTCCTACCCTCTTATTTAGAGAATTAATAAATCTCGATTCGGCCTAAACTATTATTAAAAGTAAATTAATAAAAACCCCGGTTATTAAAGTTATCTACGAGAAGTAGAGATTTTACTTTTATTATAAATCGTTTAAATATAATATAAGAGTTTAGTTAATTAAACTAGCTAGCCTTAAATCTAATATTATAATTATCGTTAATAATAATAAAAGCGTTATAAGAGGAGTTACCCTAGATACGGGAAAAGAATAATCCCGATATAAAATCGCGTACTAGGATTATAGGTATTTAGAATTCTATATATACTTTCTTATTTATCGGCTATATCGTTTAATTTACTTTTATTATTAATTAAGTTTTCGTTTTAATTTATTATATAACTTTTTAAAACTAGCCCTACTTTTTATAATAAATATATAATTATTTCTTATTAACTACGGAACGGCTAGTCCCGAATTTAGATTAAAACCTTAATTAATATTAATATATCCGGCTATCTTTTTATTAATTATAGATTTATATAAATTTATTATCTACCTCTTTATTTTCTTTATTATCTTTATATCGTCCGACTCTTTAATAATATATTTATCGTTATAAAATATATTATTTATATCGTAAAAACGATTTTAAATATTTATAATTATTAAGAATAAATAATCTTCTTTATTATTAAATTTAATTAATACCCCGTCGTAATTAATTTATTATACCTCTATCGTTATAAAGTTATTATTAATTTCTTAAATAATTCTTTAACCTTCGTCTTATATTTCTATTTAAGAAATTATATCTTTAATTTTATAAAAGTCTTTATAGAAAATAAACTCTTTTTTATACCTTAAGAAAACTTCTAGACCTAAGAATCTTAATTCTTAATTTTATTTAATATTTATATAAAATAAGCCCCGATTTAAAAGGAGTCGCTAGTATATATAAAATCATTATTATCTATAAATAATAACGTTATTATTAAATAATTAATTCCGATTTAAGAGAAGTTACTTTAGCTCTAGATTTATTAATAATATATTTAATTCTAAGTTTATAAAAAGTAAACCTCGATTTAAGAAGAATTAACCTAGTTTTAAATTTACTAGAAATAAACCTAGTCCTTAACCTAGTTTAATACTCGTATAAAATAATCTAGAATTTAAAAGGAGTTACTTTAGTTCTAGGTTTATTAATAATAAATCTAGATTTAAAAAGAGTTTTCCCCGCCCTAGTCCTAATTATTTATTCTTATAGGAACTAATTATAATAACGAATATAATCGTATTATTATTATTATTAAATAAGGAAAGATATTTAAAATGAAATATTATAACCTAGCCTCGCTTCGTTTTAAATTTTAGTATTAAGAATAACGAACTTAATACCTAGTTATATTTAATATATACGAGATAAGATCTCGATTATTTACCCGGCTCGTTAGGCCTAACGAGTAAATTATATTTAATTTCTTATTTATAAAAATCGATTAATTTTTAAATATTCTAGAAAATATCTCGACCTTAAATATTTAATTTTATTAAGAATTTAAATATTATGAATTTAAACCCCGCCTTAATTAAAATTTTAAATTAAATATTTATAATTAGGCCTAGAACCGAGTTATATTTAAAATAAATAAGGAGCTTTATTTTACCTCCGTTATTATTTAAGAAAAGTTTTAAATTTATTAAAATAATAAGAATATTAACCTAACTATAATTTTACCTACGCGGTATTATAAATTTCTAAATATTTTTTAAAAAAAAGACGCTGATATTTTACCCCCGTATTAATTATATAATTATATTATTAAGTTTAAAGAAGGGTTATAACCTCCGTTATCTAGTTTATATAATATAAATTATAATAAGATTCTAGAACTCCGTTATTACCTAGATAAGAATTTTAATAAAGATTTTATTCGAGTTAATCGGTTTTATATTATATTTTTTATTTTATTTATAAAGAAACCCGGCGGAGGTTTATATTTCTACGTTAATTATTAAGGGCTAAATATTATTATTATAAAGAATAAATACTCTTTATCTCTAATATTAAAAATCTTAAATTAATTAAATCGTATTAAGGTATTTTCTAAATTAAATATTATATTTATTTTTAATCGCCTCTGGTAAGAATGTAGTGTCAACGAAACAAGACACGCAAGAATTGCAGTGTCAACGAAATAAAACAGTGGTCAAGATTTAGTCTCAGTGTATTGTGTGTTTTTTCTTCTATCTAGTGGTACGAATAAGTTACTATCTTATACCAAGGCACTAGCTCTTATACTAAGGTACTAGTAATCATAACAGCCTCCGTATTAAAGAGAATAATAAAGAATTTATTATATTCCGTACCCGATTCGGCCTATTCGAATATTTTATTATATTATTTAAATTATATAATAACCCTACCTCGTTCTAGTACTATATTAATAATATTCTTCATAAATTTCTCGACGAGATTTATACCGTATATCTCGATAATATTCTAATTTATTATTATAGTATAGTTTTACCTACTTTAGCCTAGCCTAATTTATTATAGATTTAATTTAAATTTAAACTAGTTTCCCTATTTCTATTCTAATATAGTCGGGATAAGAAATAAATAAATACTTTATATACTAGTTTTTATTTAGATAATAGTTAGCCCTACTCTAATTTTCGTCCTTTATCTTTTATCTTAATTTATTTTTATATTATAACTAGGTTATAGTTTAATAAACCTAGTCGTTAATTTAATAAATATCTAGATATTAATCCCGTTTTTTAATATTATAAAAGATTAATTATTTAATTAGTACTTCTTAGTATTAAAATAATTATTATAAAGAATTAATTTCTTAACCCTAAAGACCGCGTATAATAATTCCTCGCCGAAGTTTAGAATAATTTTATTAGTTTCTTTAATACCTTCGATTACTTATATATTTAAATCGAGAGTAATTTCTTATTCGATATTTTATCTTTATTTATACCCTCTACCTCTCCTCTTATATTAAATACGTAATCCCTAATTTATATTATCGTATAGGTAATAACCTAGGCCGTATTTATTATAATTTAAACTATATTTTAACCCCTGTTTTAAATATTCGATAAAACTATCTTTAATAATACTATTATTATAGGCCTACGCTCGTCTTTCTTTTTAAATATTTAATAATTTATCCCCTCGCGATTTTAAATACCTCCTAAATCCGAATAACTTTTAGATATCTCGGAATATAAAGGGGACTAGGATAAATTAAATATTTAAGAATAAATATTAATATAATAGATATATATTAGTTATAACCGTTACCTCTCCGATAGTAATAAGATCGTTTATATAAAGTTTAAATTAATTATCGGTAAAAAGGTCTTTAATTTAATAAATTATTATTAAAAGGATAATTTTTATACCTTAATTAACTTTACCGATTAATAAAAAAAACTATAAGAAATATATAATAACCCGTTTAAATAAAAGGATACTCGGAATTATATCCGAGAATTTAAATAAGACTTTATATCTTTTAATAAAAATTTTAACCTTATCTCCTAGAAGAAAGAATATTCTCGAATAAAGAACGAATCCTTAATTAATATTATAAAATACAATGTTAATTATATTACTTAATAGGCTTTTATCTTTTAAAGGAAAATTAATAATTAATAGTTATATACCTTCGATAAATACCTCCGTATATACTCCGAAATCGATTAAGAACTTTAGTAGATTAAATATTATTTATCTCGCTAAAATACTATTCTTATTAAATTAAAATAAATCTTAAAGGGGTTTATTATATCTTTACTAGCTTCTACCCCTATAACTCGTTTTAATATAATAAATACTTTTATTCTTATTACTAGACTAGTTTTTACTATTTTATTTAAAGAGTTAATAGACTTTAATTCGATTTAAATTATTATTAAAAATAAATTAACGAGAACCCCGGCTATTAAGGTTATTTATAAGAAATAAAGACTTTACTTCTATTATAAGTCGTTTAGATATAATATAAAAACCTACTTTATTAAACTAGCCAGCCTCCGATCTAGTATTATAACTATTATCGATAACGACGAGAGCGTTATAAGAGGAGTTATTTTAAACGCGGGAAAAGAATAATCCCGGTATAAAATTATATACTAGGACTATAGATACCTAGAACTTTATATATACCTTTTTATTTATCGGCTATATCGTTTAATTTATATTCGTTATTAATTAAGTTTTCGTTATAATTTATTATATAGCTTTTTAAGACCGACCCTACTTTTCGTAATAAATATATAATTATTTTTTATTAATTACGGAATAATTAGTCCCGAATTTAAATTAAAGCCTTAATTAATACTAGTATATCCGGTTATCTTTTTATTAATTATAATTTTATATATATTTATCGTTTACCTCTTTATTTTCTTTATTATCCTTATATCGTCCGACCCTTTAATAGCGTACTTACTATTATAGAACGTATTATTTATATCGTAGATATAATTTTAAATATTTATAATTATTAAAAACGAATAATTTTTTTTATTATTAAGTTTAATTAATACCCCGTCGTAATCGGCCTATTATACCTCTATCGTTATAAAGTTATTATTAATTTTTTAGATAATTTCTTAACTTTCGCTTTATATTTTTATTTAAGAAACTATACCCTTAATTTTATAAAAGTCTTCGTGGAAGATAAATTCTTTTTAATACCCTAAAAAAAATTCTAAATTTAAGAATCCTAATTTTTAATTTTATTCGATACCCGTATAAAGTAAACCCCGACTTAAAAGGAATCGCTAGTATATAAAGAGCCGTTATTATTTATAGACGATAACGTTACTATTAAATAACTAATTCCGATTTAAGAGAAGTTATTTTAATTTTAAATTTATTAGTAATATATTTAATCTTAAATTTATAAAAAGTAAACCTCGATTTAAGAAGAGTTAATTTAGTCTTAAATTTATTAGAAATAAACCTAGTCCCTAATTTAATTTAATACTCGTATAAAGTAATTTAATATTTAAGAGGAGTTACCCTAGTTTTAAGTTTATTAATAATAAATCTAGATTTAAGAGAAGTCTTCCTCGTTTTAATCCTAATTATTTATTCCTATAAGAACTAGCTATAATAACGAATATAATTATATCGTTATTACCGTTAAATAAAGAAAGATATTTAAAATTAAATATTATAGCCTAGCCTCGCTTCGTTTTAAATTTTAATATTAAGAATAACGAACCTAGTACCCAGCTCCTCTTAATATATATAAAATAAAATCTCGATTATTTACCCGGCTCGTTATACCTAACGAGTAAACTATATTTAATTTATTATTTATAAAAATCGATCGATTTTTAGATATTCTAGAAGAAATCTCGACCTTAAATATTTAATTTTATTAAGAATCTAAATATTATAAACTTAAGCCCCGCCTTAATTAAAATCTTAAATTAAATATTTATAATTAAGTCTAGAACCGAGTTATATTTAAAATAAATAAAGAGCTCTACCTCGTTATTATTATTATTTAAAAAGAGTTTTAAGTCTACCGAGATAATAAAAATATTAATTTAATTATAATTTTATTTACGCGGTATTATGAATTCTTAGATATTTTTTCGAGAAAAGACGTTAATACCTTACTCTTATATCGGTTATATAATTATATTATTAAATTTAAAGAAGGGTTATAACCTCCGTTATTTAATTTATATAATATAAATTATAATAAAATCCTAGAACTCCGCCCTTACCTAGATAAAAATTTTAATAAAGATTTTATTCGAGTTAATTAATCTTATACCGTATTTTTTTTTTTATTTATAAAGAAACTTAACGGAGGTTTATATTTCTACGTTAATTATTAAAAGTTTAATATTATTATTATAAAGAATAAATACTCTTTACTTTTAATTTTAGAAATTTTAAATCGATTAAATCGGGCTAAAGTATTTTTTAAATTAAATATTATATTTATTTTCAATCGCCCCCGTGTTAAGGAGAGCGATAAAGAATTTATAATATTCTATACCCGATTCGGCTTATTCGAATACTTTATTATATTATTTAAATTATATAATAACTCTACCTCGTTCTAATATTATATTAATAATACTCTTCGTAAATTTCTCGATAAGATTTATATTATATACCTTAACGATATTCTAATTTATAGCGATATTAAAGAGGAGTATAAAATCTATATTAAATATATTCTTTAAAAGCTCCGCGAGGCGGGGCTCTAAATAAATATTACTAAATACGATTTTTATATTAAAGAAATTATATACCTAGGACTAATTATTACTATTAAAGAGATTAAAATAAATTTAAAAAAAATCGATATTATCCTAAATTAACTATAACTAGTTAATATTAAGGATATTTAAAATTTCCTAGGATTCGTTAACTTTTATCGGTATTTTATTTATAAGTTTAGTAAACTCGTTATATTATTTATAATCTTAATTAAAAAAAGTATTATCTTCGAGTAGAGTACCCGATACTAAATAATTTTTAATACTTTAAAGAAGGTTTTTATCTCCGATATTATTCTAATTTATTTCGACCTTAATCGTAAAATTATAGTAGAAATAAATATATTTAATTACGTATCTAAGGGGGTCCTATCCTAGTATAATAATTAAAACGTCCTTCGTCTTATTATTTATTTTTTAAAGAAATATAACTTTATCGAGTATAATTATAAGATTTATAATAAAGAGTTTATAGTAATCGTCCGTATATTTGAAGAATAATATTTTAAACTAAAAGGATTTACTCTCTTTATCGAGGTAATATCGGATTATAAAACTTTTAAATATTTTATTTTATTTAAGATATTATCTCGCTATTAAATAAGGTAGAGCGAGTTTTTATTTTATTTTAATTATAAAATTACCTACCGGCCTAGTAAAGAAAGTAGTAAATTTAATATATTAATATATCGGTTAAAAGACCTCTTTAAAAAGAGGGATAAATTAGACCCTAAATACTAATATTAATACTAGACGATATTAAAAAAAAAAACCTAACCCTAAAAATCCTTAAGAATTATATTTATAATATATTATTAAATATAGCGACCTTAGCCTTAATCCTAGTTATTTTAATTATATCGGTAACGGATTAAAAGATTCTTATCTAACTTTTCTAGTTATACTTTATATTAATTTATATAACCGTTATAAATTTTAATATAAATATTAATCCGGAATTATAAACCTCGCTTATATTTTACGAGTTTAAATTTAATAAAAATTAATTTATCGATTTAAACGAAGACCTATATAATACCCCGATTTATTAATTATAGGATATAATTAATTAAGCCGATTAATTCGCCTTTAATATTCTAAAAATACTACGTTTTAGAATATATTATTATAGCGGAATTCCCCTCGTTAAATATAAAGATAAAGATAAAGTTCTCTACTTCCGAGGAAAGAGATATATTCCGAATTCTAGTAAATTACGCCTTCGTTTAATCTAGCTAATTTATAATAATATCGCGGGTAATTATCTAGATCGTATTAAATATTACGAATTAATTAATCGGGTTTATTAGTAGCCTAATATCTATACTATTATTTAACGATTCGTTAGAAATTATTATATATACCGAAGAATTAAACCTTCCCGTTAATATATTTAAAAATAACTACGTTTATTACCGCCCCTGTAACGATATTAAAGAGATATCTCGATAGATTATATAAATCCCCTACCGCCTTATACTTTTATAGGAATTATTTATCGGTATATTTTAATTTTTATAAACTATTTAACTAAGATACGGTACCTAGTATTAATTATATCGATAAAAGTAAACGAAGCCTACGACGTTTTCTATTAGAATATATAAAAGTTTTATAAACTACTAGATATCTTTATTTCGGATCGAGGATTTTAATTTATATCGGAGTTTTAAAAGACTTTATATAAATATTTTAAAATCGATTAATATATATCTATTAGGTACTACCCTTAGACGGATAATTAAACCGAGTAGTTTAATATTATAATAAAATACTACCTCCGTATATATATTAATTATATATAAAATAATTAGGTAAAATAGCTCCTTAAAGCGGAGTTTTCTAATAATAATATTAATTTTTTTAATACTCTAGCCTCGCCTTTCTTAACTAATTATAATTAATATTTATATATTAATTTTAAGTTTATTAAGTCTTTACCTTAAGATTTTACCGCCTAAATATATATTTATTTAATTATTACCAATAAATTCGTAATATAAATAAAAGTCTTAAATAATTACCTCCGCGATAAAATATTTATTATTTAAATTATTTTTAAATCCTCGGCTAACTAACGAAGGCGTTTATATTTAATATATTTAATAAACGACTAAGTATAGTTAAATATTAAGAATTTGAATATTATACGTCTTTTAGTTAAACTCGACGATAATAATATCGGCTCTTTCCGAATCTTTAAAGTTTTTAATAATCCTTTTATTATCTAGTTAGATTTTTTATATTTAATAAAAGTTTACCCCGTTTTCTACACTAGCCTATTATAATTAATAATTAATAATTTTTTATTTAGATAAATTTAATTTATCCGAGAACTTATAATTACCGAAGATAATTAACGAGAGTAGTATATTAACGGTATTTTAAATTTTAAATATAATCGCCGTTATAGTCTACCCTTATTAAAATATTATATTAATTAGGAAAGTTACGTCGTTATATAAAAACTCTTTTATTACTTTACCCGTTATTAATAGTTTATTAATAAATATTATATCTCGAATCCTAGCGCCGCTGGCCTCTATAAATTACTATATATTATTTAAAGGTATTAATATAAAGAACCTCTATTATCTTTATTTTAGTTCGATTTTTAAGAAGTTAACCCCCGTTTATATTATAATTTATTCTTTATCCGTTATTATCCCCTCGGTTATCGTTCCGTATCGGCTTTAACCGATATTTTATATTATTATATAAATAAATAGTATCCTATAGCCTAGCCCTATTATTATCGTTTATAAATAATAACGCTAACGTTTAGTCTTATTCGTATACCGCCGTTTATTCCCCGTCCTATTCTTTATCTTTTACTATCGATAACTCGAATACTCCGATACGTTTTTATTTTAACTATTTCGTAACCCTAAATAAGAATTAGGGTTACGAAATTTAATTAATTGAATTAATTATTTATTTATCTTATAGGAGCTCGACCTTAAAAAGGGGGTTATTATTATAATATAATTTTATCTACCTTAACCTAATCTAACTTATTTTAGATTTAATTTAAATCTAAACTAATTTCCCTATTTCTATTTTAATATAATCGGGATAGGAAATAAATAAATACTCTATATACTAATTTTTATTTAGATAGTAGCTGGCCCTACTTTAACTTTCGTTCTTTATCTTTTATCTTAATCTACTCCTATATTATAGCTAGGTCATGATTTAATAAACCTAGCCGTTAATTTAATAAATATCTAGATACTAATCCCGTCCCTTAATATCTATAGCGATATTAAAGAAGAGTATAAAATTTATATTAAATATATTCTTTAGAAACTCCGCGAGGCGGGGCTCTAAATAAATATTATTAAATATAATTTCTATATTAAGGAAGTTATATACCTAGGACTAATTATTATTATTTAAAGGATTAAAATAAATTTAAAGAAAATTAATATTATTTTAAATTAATTATAGCTAATTAATATTAAAGATATTTAAAATTTCCTAGGATTCGCTAACTTCTATCGGTACTTTATTTATAAGTTTAGTAAATTTACTATATTATTTATAATCTTAATTAAGAATAGTACTATCTTCGAGTAGAGTATTTAATATTAAATAACTTTTAATATCTTAAAGAAGATTTTTATTTTTAATATTATCCTAATTTATTTCGACCCCGACTATAAGATTATAGTAGAAATAGATACGTTTAATTATATATCTAGGGGGGTCCTATCCTAATATAATAATTAAAATATTTTTCGTCTTATTATTTACTTTTTAAAGAAGTATAATCTTATTAAATATAATTATAAAATCTATAATAAAGAGTTTATAATAGTTATTCGTATATTCGAGGAATAGCGCCCCGAATTAAAGGGATTTATTTTTTTTATCGAGGTAATATCGGATTATAAAGCTCTTAAATACTTTATTTTATTTAAAATACTATTTTATTATTAAGCGAGATAAAGCGAGTTTTTATTTTATTTTAATTATAAAATTACTTACCGGCCTAGTAAAGAAGGTAGTAAATTTAATATATTAATATATCGATTAAAAGACTTTTTTAAAAAGAGGAATAAATTAGACTTTAAATATTAATATTAATATTAAATTATATTAAAAAAAAACCTAGCTCTAGAAGTCCTTAAAAATTATATTTATAATATATTATTAAATATAATAACTCTAGCCTCCGTCCTAGTTACCCTAGTTATATTAATAGTAGATTAAAGAATTCTTATCTAATCTTTCTAGTTATATCTTATATTAATTTATATAACCGCGATAGACCTCGATATAGATATTAATTCGGAATTATAGACCCCGCCTATATTTTACGAGTTTAAATTAGATATAAATTAACCTATTAATTTAAACGAAGACTTATATAATACCCCGATTTATTAATTATAGAATATAATTAATTAAGCCGATTAATTCGCCTTTAGAGTCCTAGAAATACTATATTTTAAAACGCGTTATTATAATAGAATTCCCCTTATTAAATATAAAGATAAAGATAGAGTTCTTTATTTCTAAGGAAAAAAATATATTCTAAATTCTAATAAACTATACCTTTATCTAATCTAGTTAGTTTATAATAATATCGCGGGCGGTTACTTAAGTTATATTAAATATTACGAATTAATTAGTCGGGCCTATTAATAGCCTAATATCTATATTATTATTTAGCGATTTATTAGGAATTAATATATATATTAAAGAACTAAACCTTCTCGCTAGTATATTTAAAGATAATTATATTTATTACCGCCTCTATAATAATATTAAAGAGATATCTCGATAAATTATATAGGTCCCCTACTACCTTATACCTTTATAGGAATTATTTATTAATATATTCTAGTTTTCGTAGACCGTTTAATTAAGATATAGTATCTAGTACCTATTATATTAATAAAAGTAGACGAAGTCTACGATATTTTCTATTAGAATATATAGAAGCTTTATAGGTTACTAGATATCTTTATTTTAAATTAAGAATTTTAATTTATATCGGAGTTTTAAGAGGCCTTATATAAATATTTTAAAATCGATTAATATATATTTATTAAGTATTATCCTTAGACGGATAATTAAACCGAGTAATTTAATATTCTAATAAAATACTACTACCGTATATATATTAATTATATATAGGATAATTAGGTAAAATAGCTCCCTAGAGTAGAGTTTTCTAATAATAATATTAATTTTTTTAATACTTTAGCCTCGCCTTTTTTAGCTAATTATAATTAATATTTATATATCGGCTTCGAGCCTACCGAATCTTTATTTTAAGATCTTATTATTTAAACCCGTATTTATTTAATCGCGGCCGATAAATTCGCGATATAAATAGAAATCTTAAACGATTATCTCCGCGATAAGATATTTATCGTTTAAATTATTTTTAAATCCTCGGCTAATTAATAAGGCGCCTATATCCGATATATTTAATAAATAACTAAATATAACTAAATACTAAGAATCTAAATATTATATATTTTTTAATTAAACTCGACGATTATAATATCGGCCTCTTCTAGATCTTTAAAGTTTTCGATAATTCTTTTATAATTTAATTAATTTTTTTATATTCTATAAAAATTTACCCCGTCTTCTATACTAGTTTATTATAATTAGTAATTAATAATTCTTTACCTAGATAAATCTAGCCTATCCGAGAATTTATAACTACCGAAGATAATTAATATAAATAGTATATTAATAGTATCTTAAATTTTAAATATAATCGCCGTTATAGTCTACTTTTATTAAAATACTACGTCGATTAAAAAGATTATATTATTATATAGGAACCCTTTTAATACTTTACCCGTTATTAATAATTTATTAATAAATATTATATCTCGAATCTTAACGCCGCTAGTCTTTATAAATTACCGTATATTATTTAAAAGTACTAGTATAAAGAACTTTTATTATCTTCGTTTTAATCCGATTTTTAAGAAGTTAACTCTCGTTTATATTTTAATTTATTCTTTATCCGTTATTATCCCCTTAATTATTATTCCGTATCGGCTTCGACCGATACTTCGTATTATTATATAAATAGATAGTACTTTATAGCCTAGCCTCGTTATTATTATTTATAAATAATAACGCTAAAGCCTAGCTTTATTCGTATATCGCTATTTATTCCCCGTTTTATTATCGGTAAATTTTAAAAACTCTTACTAAAATCTAAATTACCGCCCGCGCGGATAGGGCTAGTAGTATTCTATTAATAACTTTTACTAAGAAAAATTACTAATAAGATACTATTAATAACTCTAATTTACGGATAAAACTACTAGTATCCTATAAGTAGATTTAATAAATTAGAGGTCCGGGTAGATAACTTTTAATGAATTTAATAAATCGGGGTTCTAAATAATATCTTATTAATAACTCTAGATTAATTTTAATAAGATTAATAATTTTACTAATTTATATATATTATTAATATATTAATAATAACTAGCCCTATTATAGGGCTGAAATAAATAAAGTTCTATAATCGTCGCTATCGATAGTAGCGATCTCTAACGATAACTATTAACGCTAGCGACCTACCGGGCCCGGAATAATAAGTTTTAACTAAAATTCTCGCGGGGGCGTTATATAGGTATATCCGGGGTAATCGCGTATATATATTCTACCCTATAACGTATACCTTTACGTATATCTTTATATATACTATTCCGTATACTATTCCGTATATTATTTCATATATTATAATTACGTGATTACGTATACTATAATTACGTATACTATTATTACGTATACTATTGCGTATATAATTACGTATATATTTACTCATATTATAGCTCATATTATAGTATATACTATAACGTATATTATAGTATATACTATTAAATATATAATAGGGGCCTTCGTTCGTTATTTAAATTATTAATAATTTACCGAGTTACTAAACTTATTAATAATAAATACTATTTATTAATAGGACCCTATCTAGGCCCCCGATTTACTAATTTTATTAAACTTCGGCTCGGTATTTAATATAGAGTTTTAGTGTAAATTTATAAACGGCTTTCTAATAAAGCTTATAGTATTTAAAGTATATTAATATTTATTTTTAAAATTTACCGATAATCTCTTATCCGTTATTATCGATAACTCGAATACTCCGACGTATTTTTATCTCTATTATTTCGTAACCCTTAATAAGATTTAGGGTTATGAAATTTAATTAATTAAACTAATTATTTATTTATTTTATAAGAGTCTAACTTTAAAGAGGGGGTTATTATTATAATATAGTTTTATTAATCTAATCTAACCTAATTTATTTTAAATTTAATTTAGATTTAAACTATTTTCCTTATTATTATTTTAATATAACTAGGATAGGAAATAAATAAATACTCTATATATTAGTTTTTATTTAGATAGTAACTAGCTTTACCCTAACTTTCGTTCTTTATTTATTAAAGTAATATTATAGAGATACCCTCTTTATTTATATAGATACTCTCTAGATCGCTAGATAAATACCCCCTCTATATTTAGTTAATAGCCGCGGTTACTATTATAATACCGGGGTAATTTATTCGGGCGACGTTAATATATAATAATAAAATTACTACTTTATCCCTAAGACTAATAACGACGACGACGTTATATATACTAGGATTCTAAATAGGTAGATCTTTAAATATAGTATATAACTAGATTATAAAGAGAGGCTTTATTAATAGAATCGCTACCGTTTTTAACCTAGCCGAAAATAGCGCCTATAATAAAAAGATCTTAAATCGTTTAAATCCGACGTCTTTTAATTAGAAAAGAAACTTTTTTTATATCGCTAAATTAACTTAACTACTAAGTTAATTTATTAAAGATTATTTTTAGGTCTAGTTTATTATATCTACGACTTTAAAAGTTTAATAATATTATCGCTCTAATTAAAACTAGGCTACCGCTTATTTATAATAAATATATTAATAAATATAATAACCTCGGCTACTAACTAAAAATAGAAAAGATATTTATCTAGTAATCTAGAGGGTATCTATATAAATAAAGAGGGTATCTCTATAATATTATTTATCTTTTATCTTAACCTACTTTTATATTATAACTAGACTATAATTTAATAAATCTAGTCGTTAGTTTAATAAATATCTAGATATTAATCCCGTCCCTTAATAACTATAAACGATATAATTATTACATAGTATCTTCGGGGTTAATTATCCGCGTATATAATATTAATTCTTTATATTACTAGGTCTTTAATTACTTTAATTACTTTAATATATTATTAGAATAAATAATAATAATTATATATATATTAAAGTATATACTCTAGCGCGAGATAGTAGATATTTAATTATATATAATTACCGAATTTCTTTTCGTTCTTAATACGAGGGATTAAATCTAGGAGAATTAGGCTAGGTCGTTTCTAGACTTTATATATCGTATAATTAAAGTTTTTAATAATTATATATACTAGCTAAAGGGAAAGATCGCTATAATATTATATTATTACTATCTCGTTTAACGATAGTATAAAAGGGATAATAGTACCTCTAATAGAGATTTATAACTATATTTCCTACTATTAAATATTAGTATATATTTCATTAACTACCCTATTATTACTATTATTCGTAATTTTTATAAATATATATACTAGATTATCTTTAAACAACTTATAGTCGAGGAAAAAATAAATGATTTTAATAATATTATAATAATATAATTTAAAATATAAATTATTAAAATAGTTAATCTCGCTAGGTACGCGGAGATTATTAATTATCTAGTTATTATTATATATACCCTACTAAATATTATATTCTACTAGTTACCGATATTATTCTATATTATAGAAAATTATCTCTTCTTTCTAATTTACCTTAATTTCTATAAATTTAAAATATATATTAATACTCGTTTTAATTATATAATATTCGGAAAATAAATAAATAATAGTCTAATTAATTTTATTACCGAACGGGTAATATATATATTTTACTACTATTAACTATAAAGTATTTCATCGACGTTTTTAATATTACGCGCGATCTAGTTCTATATATATTATTATAATAACGCCGGTATCTCGCCTTATAAAGTTGATAAAAGATTTTATATAAAGAGAATTAGATATAGATAGAAGGCTTCTAGAGGAGATAAACGATATAATCGTAAAGGAAAGTACTATAACCGGTTCTAATATATCTATCGAAATAGATAAAGGCCTAGATAGATTATTAATATATTTATATAAACTCCTAAATAGTAATATCTTTATTATTATCTTTATTAGTCCCTAGATATTTAAGAGACGGTTTATCTATATTATAATAAATATTATAGAATTCTACTAGTTAATCTATATCTAATCTATTACTATTAGGCGCGAGTAACTCCTAGAATTAAGAAATTTCGTATTAAGCGAATATAAAGCCCGTCTAATCTTTAATAGGGTTAAAGATATTTATTAATCTATTATATTTAAATTAAGGCCCTTTATATATATTTAGGTATTATAATAAACCCGAGTAATTCTTCGTTTAAAAGAAACTATATTAGTTGTATTATAATTATTTTATTATATATTTCGCGTTATCTAGTATTAGAAGTAGAAAGTTTAAGAAAAGAATATTTATTAAAAATATAGTTTTATAAATCTATAAATATTATTATTATTTTGAACTCGGACGCGTTTAGGTTAAATTATTAAAATTTATTTAAATCTAGTTTAAATTTAAATAAACCTTAACCCTAAACTATTTAAATAAGAAATTAATATTAAAATTTATATTTTATAAATATTAACGTCTTTTACCCCGTAGGTTTATAATATTAACTTTTATTTAATTAAAATAATTATACTAGCGATAATATTCGGGCTATAGACTTAATATATATTATAATAAAATTATATAATTTAAATAAATAGTACCGAAAGATTCTATTATAATAGATTTATATATAATTTTAATAGTTTTAATATAAATAATATTCGTTCTACGGGTAGAAAGGGCTAGGGAGATATATATAACTAATATTAAAAATAATAATTAAATAAATTATTAATTTTAGCGTAAAATTAAAAACGATATAGAATATTAATATTCGAAATATTATTTTAATATAATTTTCACGGAATTTAACTTATTAAAAACGATATTCGTGGATTTAATAATATAAAAGTATATAAATCTCTTAAAAGTCGACTAGATTAAAGGTCTTATTATATAGATATTATATTATTTAATATCGATCTCTTTTAATACTCTTTTACTTCTCTTTTATTAAATAATATATAAATATTACTTCTTAAAATAGAGTTTTAAATATACTAGATAAAGCTCGGATAATTTAATATTCGCGTAACCTTATATTAGGAGATGAAATCTTAGGAATTATTCCCGTAAAAACTAGCGCCCGAGCTTTTAACTCGTAGGTTTTAACCAAATCTAAACCTAGATCTAAATACGTTTATTATATAATTTATTATACTATATTAAAATTAGTTATTATAGTTATTATATATACTATTATACTTTTCTAACTATATAATTATTATTAAATCTATTTATTTATTATTATTATAGTATTATAGTAACCTCTTTTATTATTTAATTATAATAGAAAGTTATCTAAGGATAACTAGACTCTTATATATATAAAAGAGATATATTAATATAGGGTTAATATAATAATAAATAATATAAAAGATATTAATTATTCTATAGAGGATTTGGCCCTAATATACTAGAATCTAGTATTACCCTAGGTTTAATAGAGCTAGCGGTAGAGTTTAGCCCGATATTTTAATAAATATTAATAATAATATTTATAGTAAATCCTACCCCGTAATAAGATACTCTTTTTAAAAGAAAGACGTTAACGCCCTCGTTAATATATTTATATAGGGTATCGTAAATAATAACGTAAATAGCGTCTATATATAGAAGTAAATAAATAAATAAGGTATATTTTAAATTATCGATTAATTACGGGTAGGCCCGTAGAGTTTTAAAATTTAATATAGAGCCGTAAAGATTTAGTTTAATAAAAGTACTCTAGGGATATTAATTCTACGATAGCGAGATAAGGCGATAAGGAGGTATAGAGATAATATAAATAATTAACGATAGAAACTATAATACTAATAAAATAGAAGTATATATTATTAATATTATAGGAGTATTAGTACTAAAGAATTAGGGCCCTAAATATATATTAGTAAAATAAAGTCTTAGTATAAATCTAGGTAAAAGTTTCCTATATAAATATACTATCTAGTTAAAAAGTAGCGATAACGAGGGGTATATACTTAAATCTATATAGAGGAGTATATAAATAATATACTACTAGGATTTACGGGCTATATAACTCTATATACGACTAGGCGAATAATTTAAAATTATTAAAAAGTAGTTTTACTAGTTCTTAATATAGTACCCCTTTAATATTATTATAATACCCGTACTCTAAATAGAGCTCGATAAATAGATTTAATATAACGACTATTTCCTAGTAAAGATAAATATAAGAGGATTTAGTATTAAAGTATTAAATAGTCGATTTTTTTATATATAAAAAGGAGGGTTTTAGTATGAAATCTATAAACTTAATATAAATCTATAATCTTAGCGCAGTTTTGGATTAATTAGTGATTTCTAAAAGTAGTCGTCTACCGGTATATTTAAAATTGAAACTCTTTTAACGCGAGGTTAATTTAGATATAATTAAACCGAAAATTAAATTATTAAAACTCGTATTATAGAATTAAATATATTTACCGTCCCCGGTGGGTTAGTTAAGAGTTATATTATTATTACTACTAGTATTAAGCGAGTATATTAAATATAGTAGAGGCTAGTTATATAATTTAATATAGTCTCTTATTTTTACTTTTTATTAATATAGTTATTTTTATTAATAGGGTCGTTATTAAAGTATAGAGCTCCTAAAGAAATTAGAGCTAGAGCTATTAAGGAAACTACTAAGATATAGAGTTATTAAAGAAACTAAAAGTGAGCTAGCTTCTAAGATAGCGTAGGATCGTAAATTATAATTTACTTTTAAATTAATACCTTAATATCTATTCCTTTTAGAAATTAATTTAGTATTATTATTACTTCCGGTTTAGGAAGTAAAATAGACTTCTATTACTAGTATAGTCTCTATTTTTACTCTTATTTATACTAAAGTAACTACTACTATTTATTATTATATAGTTTCTTCTATGACTACTACTTCTCGAATTACTACTATAGATAGGGCGACTTCTACGGAGTAAATAGAACTAAGTAATAAATATTACTAGTAATTATTACTATTAATAACGTAGTTTACTCTACGATAAAGCCTGGAATTATAAAGTAACTAATATTACTACTAGTTAAATAACGAGCTAACTATTAAATTGAGTACTAAATTAATATATCGTTAACTAATATAATCTTACTACTAAATCGTCGGAATAAATCGTATATAGTAAAGTAGTTAGTTTTATTACTAGTTAATAAATAAGTTATTTAACGAGTTATTAATTAGCGAGTTAATTAAACTAGCTATTAATAATCTACTAATTAACGAGTTATAAATCGTTATACTCCTAGTTAGTAAACTACTAACTAGTAAAATACTACTAGTTAACGAGTTATAAATTAAGCGACTTTTTACGGTACGAATTTCCTAAAGAAATTTTCTATAATAAAGTATACTTTCTAAATAACTCTATAAATAAATAAAAGAGGCGAGACTATATAGTAAATAAAAGATAGCGAAACTAGCGGAGTAATTTATTATTTTAATATTCTACTAAATATATATTCGGTATATAAATACTCGTATAGTTAATTCTTAGAAGGGAAGATTTATAAATATAGTTTATATATAGACTTATTATACTTACTATCCTAGAAATAATATATAAGGCGTATTATTAATAAGAAAGCTATATCGTAAAGTTTATAAAAGTAATATTTTTAACTAAATAGTACTAGAGGTATTAAATAAGTTAGAACTAGTTCGTAGTTTTATTATCGAAAGCTCTTTTACCGAGTCGTTAAAATAACTAGCGCTATTATAGCTAGCGCTAAAGGAGTAGTTAAAGGAGCTAGTTTATTTACTAGAAATTATTTCTTAATAATTAATTAATACCTTTATTCGCGGCCTTATTATAGAATACTCTCTTATCGAGTCGTTAAGAGAATTAGCGCTATTAAGAGAATTAGCGCTATTAAATAAACTAGTGTTATTAAAGAGACTAGCGAGGGAGCTATTAAGAAAGCTAGGGTAAATAAAATTCCTATATTAATATCTAAACTAGTAATTTTCTATTATCACGTAAATAGTTTATTTAATAAATATTATTTCTTAGTAACTAAATAAGCTAGCGCTAAGGGAGTTAGCGCTAGTAGAGGAACTAGCGCTATTATATAAACTAGAACTAGTTCGTAGTCTTATTATCGAAAGTTTTTATATCGAGTCGTTAAAGTAGTTAATATTAACGTAGTTAATAATTCTAGAGGAGCTATTAAGGGAGTTATTAAAAAAGTAGTTACAAGAGTTACTATTAATTAACGTAATTCTATATAACTACCGGGAAAAAAAGAAAGAATAATAATACTTTTATTATTAATTAATATTAAAAATAGTAGCGCTAAAGAAACTAGTATTATTATAGAGAGTATATTTCTAGTATTACTACTAGTAATTAGTAGTTAAATAAGTAACGACTAAATCTAATAAAATTATATTTACGTATAAGGTATACTTAGGGTACTTTAATAAATAGGATTCTAGAATTAATAATAACGGCCAGATCCACGATCTAGGGTATATCGTTATATATATTTAACTAGTTATATAGCCTAGTAGTATAAATACTATATATACCGACTATTTATTCAAAACTTCTATTTAAATTAGTTATTTATAGTACCTCTATTTAAAGAACCTCGTTTTTCGTTATTTCTAAAAGAAGTTTCTATACCGCCTCTTCTATTAGAATCTCTAAACCGGCTCTTTTCTCAAAACCACGTCCTCCGCCGTTACTATCATTTAATACGGGGTTAGTATAATAGTAAATAGTATAAAAGATATTAATTATTCTATAGAGGATTTGGCCCTAATATACTAGAATCTAGTATTACCCTAGGTTTAATAGAGCTAGCGATAGGGTTTAGCCCGATATTTTAATAAATATTAATAATAATACTTATAACAAATCCTACCCCGTGACACATATACGCCGATTTATTATTATATTATTATTATTATATTTTAATAAGTTAAAGAGCTCGTAGAGTAATATTACTTTATAAATAGTATATTTAAGAATTAACCGAACTTTAAAACCGCGCTTAAAGATAAGAGAGTCCGGTAGGGTTAATATTCAATAATTAAATTTAATAATTAAATCTAAGTTTAAGGCTATATAGATTTCGGCGAAAAAATATATATTAATATTATTATTTACTAGGGAAGCTCTAATAAGCCGTTATAGATTAAATATAAACTTAATAATATACTACCTCTGGATTTCTAGAGTTAAGCGGTAGTAGTAGTTAGTTCGAGTAATCTTTATATTAAATAGGACCTAAGAACTACTTTTAATCCTCTTCTACTTCGCTTATTTAAAGACTTCGAGATCGATTATATATTAAATTAGTATATATTAAAGAAGTTCGTATATAAGACCCGGTTTTTTAAAATCTCTTTATATCTACTATTTAAAGAATTTAATATAGTTTATTTACGGTTTTTATTATTTTAGAATTATTTAATATTTTATAATTTAATAATAGACCCGAGCTTTAATTACTTTATATATTATATTATAGAGAAGTATTATACTAATATTTTAAAAAATAATAATTTATAAAATACTATTTAGTATTTCCTAGATAGAGATATAAACTCGATAAAAATCGAGGTTATAATAAACGATAATTTTGATAACTATATCCTTTATTCTTTAATATTTAATTTAATTTAAAAGATAAATTTATTTTTATTAAGACTTTAAATCTATTTTTTTCCTCCTCCGTTCTAGTCTTTTCTAGGTATTATATATATTATAAAGAAAAACCTATTATCGCGCTCGAGGGAGCTCGAAAAAGACGAGCTATTATAGAAATTGATATTGAAAATATATTCGTATTTATTTATTACTTCCCGTTTTTTTTATTTTAAAATTAACCTCTTTTTAAGTTCTTTATAATTTCGAAATATACTTATTCTCCTAGTATCTCTAACGAGGATCTAATTCTTTCATTAATAGTAGAAAAACTTAAACGCCTAGCGAAGCTCTTAGGCCCTATTAATAATAAAGATTATTTATTATTATTACTACCGAAATAAACTTTAAAGAAATTATTACCCGAAAAGCCTCGCGAATTCTTTAAATCTTTAGAGGAGTCCTCCGAGTAATTAAATTAAAAGGATAAATTCATAATTAAAGAATCCTTAGAATTAATTATTAATAATAAGAAAAATAATAACGCGGTTAGAGAAGAGAAAGTAGAGTTAATTATAATATAATAATTAGTCGATATCTCCTCTAGTAGTATTATGTTTATTAACTACCTTCCTTTTAACTTTAAAAAAATTAGTAATAACTATCTATATAAATAAATTTACGATAATATATAGGATCGCGTTACTATATTCGCGAAAATCGTCTACCCTAATAATTTTTATAGTAATAATAAAATAGCGATCCCTAGAATATTAAAATTAATCTATTACTAGTAGTAGCTCTATATATTTATAATTATACTATTCTATAAAGAGGACTTCGAATAATTTAATATTATTATCGAAGACGAAATAGGTTTAAGTAAAGTAAAGCCTTTTAATAAATCTTTTAAATTTTACGATTAACTCTATTTATTTATAAATTTTTAAAATTATAGATTCCGCGATATTCTATTTTTAATTATATTAAAAATAAATAAAGATTTAATAAAAGTAGAAGGAGTAACTAGTAAAGTCTTAATACTACCGCGAAAATACTCCCGCGGGCTCTAAATATCCTACGAATTAATAATTCTATAAATATCTATATTAACTAGACTTAGAAGCTTTTTATATTAAGTTAATTAATAAATCTATATTATTCTTTACCCCGCCGGTTAATTTTAGTACCTAGAGTATTAAAATATTATTAATAATTAACTTCGAGGCCTTAAAAGTACGGTTTATAATTATTTATTATAATAATATCGACTCTAGTTACTAAATAAACGTATAATAATAAAAGAATTATAGATAATACGTAACCCGAATAACTCCGACGCAAAATTACTAAAAAGTATTAAATTTATTAACGCCGGGTAATATAATCTCTCGAGCGAAGTAAATACTTTTATATTCATACTTATTATATAATAATTATAGGGAACTACTAGTAAAGTCTTTAATAAAGTATATAAATACTTCTTTATAAAGAATAGAAAAAAAAAATAGAAAAAAAAATAGAAAAAAAAATTATCTATTATTTTTAATACGGGTTCACGATTATAAATAAATATAATAAATTAAAGAATCTAAATAAAGATTTATAAAATTCTTTTTAAATAATAAGGAAGATTTATTTTAAATATCGTTTCTAGTTTATAATTATATCCGGAACGATTATTAACTCTAATCTACTAAATATTATAATTTTAATAAATATTATATACGATATTTCTTAAAATAATTTTAAATATAAATATTACCCCTTTAAACTAGCCGGCCTAAAGATTCTTATTAATATTATTACTAAATACTAAAGTTTAAATAATCGACTATAAGAATTCGATAATATAATAAATATATTTAGGAATTTACTTCCTTAATTCCTAATACGGCGGTATAAGAAGAGTAATTAAAAAGATTATAATCTTATTAAATTTAAAGAGTTTTATTAAAATATTCTTAAAACTAGTTTTCTTTATAATTATAAAGTATATTATATAACCCTCGTCGCCCGCTAGAAGACCTTAATAATAAAGAAATTTATAAAATAGTAAATCTACTAGGACGATAATTAATATAATATTATATTTATATAGAATCGTCCCGACCGCTCGACTAATATTAATATTAACTAGGTATTTATAATAATACGGCTCCTTCGTTTATATAATTATTTACTCTATCTCTCCGTCTCTTTAACTACGTATAATTAAAAATAGACTAATAAAGAGATCGAGAACCGATATATAAATAGAGATAATAGTTAAATACTAGAAGATTATATCCTAGGTAGAGACTATATAATATTTAAAAAGATATTCTTTAAATTTAAAGTTATCGCCTCTCTTTTCAAGAAATATAAAAGAGTAAATATATTAATTATATCCTTATTTATTAAGATAGTTCTAGTAGTAGAATAAATAAGTTCTTCTCTTCTTTAAAATCTCCGATATAAAAGAGCCTAAACTCGCTTTTTCTATTTTATTAAACTTAATTTTCTTTTTTCTAATTAACCCTTTTATATTAATATTTATTTACTATAATATATCCGAGAGGAGATTAAATCTAAAATACGAATATTCTTCGGTATTAATAAGAAGAGAGACGCGGCCAAATATATATTTATATATAAAATTAATTATAATAATATATTACTAGAAGAGGATAAGTTTTATATTTTAATTAAATTTATATATTAAATAAGCGTAGGCTTAAATCTAATTTATATAATTATAGTTATTCTATATAAGCCCCTCTACTCTATCGGGATATATAAATAAATACCGAAAAAAAAATATTAAATAGGGTAGAAGGAGGAAATATTCTACTATATATTAAATATTAATACCGAAATCGAGGAGTATATAAACGTAAAATATAAATCGAAGATAAATTTTAAAGAGGACGCGTTTAAGATTATTAATATAATAAATATAGAAGGCGTAGGAGGCGCCGACGGAGATAATAATACTAGAAAGAGTAATAATACTAAGAATATTAATAATACCGCGGCGTTTATTATTAATATAGAAAATATTATTTAAGAGGGTATTATATATATTAGAAGAAAAAATAATTAAAGTAAATAAATATAAGAATAAATTATTATTAATTAAGTTAAAGCTTTTTATATTTCCGAGTTACTAGATATTTAGGTTTAAATAAGAGCTAGGAAACTTATTACCTCTCTACGCGCTTTTCTATATAATAATACTTATTTTCTATATAATAATATTTACTATAATACGTTATTATCGTTTACGATTCTAATCCTCTATTTTATTATATTTAGGAACGATAATAAAAAACCGAGTATTATATCTAGTTTAGATCTAGGCCTAAATCTAGCCTAGATATCCTCTAAATACTCTTTAGATTTAATTTAGATTCTATTTAATCTCTAAATTTACTATTAAAGGCCTACGCTTTTAATATTTTAATTATATCTACCGCTATCTAATATAGTATCTAACTATATATTCTTTAACTTTTTTTCGGATTTACGATCGATATAGGACCCCGGAAATTAAGGGTTATTAATAAAGACCTTTAAAATAATAACGGAAAAAGAATATTAATTTATAAAAATATTATTTAATATACCTATAACTTTTATAAAAAAGAAAGAAATATTATTCTTTTAATTACTAAAGAATATATTACCCTTAATTTAAGGATATAGATCTATAAATTATATTATTAATTAAAAATAAAAGGTATTAGAGATCTTTAATTCTAAGGATAATAAAGGGGAAGATAACGACGGGGCGAATAATATTTAAAATAATATTAATATAAAACCTACCTTTCGAGCTCCTCTACTAAATAATTAATATATAATACTTTTAATATTCGAATAAGATAGTTATTAATAATAAGATATTATCCATACCTTAAAGCGGGTAAATAATAACGGCGGCTTTTTTATTAATAAAACTCTTAAACTCTTTAGACTCTCTATATTTTAACTTTATTTATATTAAAATTAATAATACCTCTATTAAAGCTCCCTACGAGCCTATAATATATATTTTTACTCTTAACCCTTTTATTTTCCCCCCGCGGTTAATACCGAAAAAATCTATAATTAATATCTATATTATAGGTATTGGAGTGGATAACTAAAGATTATTACTAGTTAAAATCGTCCGGCCTTTATAAGCCACGATTATAGACGATATAAATAACGATTCTTTATTAACCGAGCGAGTATTATTATTATCGCCGCCGTTTTTATTTTTATTTTATTTATTATTATCCTCGCCCCTACTTATACTCTTTTTTTGATTATTATTATTATTTTTATTATTTTAAGAGTTATCGCTAGCGTAGCCCTCGCCTAAACTTTGAATTATATCGCCGCTTTAAGTTATAGAAGCGTAGGAGAGAGTTTACCCTCCTAGTTATTTTAAAATAAACGGAATATTTTACCGATAATTAATAACCGCGAGTTAATTATTATTATTATCGAGAAGGGTCTCTAGAGGCTAAATATATAAATTTAATATAAATATAATAATATAATCTTTATATCGACTAGTATAATTAAATAATATAGAAGTTTATCTAGTAGTATAAATAAAAGAAAAGCGTAAATCTAAAATATTATTATTATTTATATTTATACTCTCGATCGCGTTAAATTTAATTATTTAAAAGACCGCTAGTTCTTTATTTAATATTATTAATATAATAATATAAAGAAAATTATATACTTTAAAATAATATATAGTTTTATCATTAATAGTCTTTCGTTAATTAATCGGGATAAGTTAAATCGGAGTTAATATAATTTTAATTCGGGCTACGAGACTATTAAAAGAAATCGGATATTATTAAATATACTCTTTATAAATTATAACTATATATTTATAAAGGAATATAACGAGCCTAATTATATTATTAATAATACTTTTAGTATTTAATAACTTCGTATTAAATATTATACTACCTCGAATTTTCTCTAAAAACTTTATTATAATAATATTAGAGGGGAGACCTAAAATACGGACGGTATAATAAATATTATATTTATTACTATTAAAGGTAAAGTATACTTTATATCTAAAGAAATTAAAGAACCGTAAATCCTTTATTTTAACTTTTTATATATTAATCTTTATAATTTAATAATATTTCTTAAGGTCGAAAAACTCTATACTTCTCCCTAAAGTAATTTAATTTAATAAAACTAGTATATCGCTAGTTTTCTTTAAAACTTTAGGGACTATTCCCGCTTCTTTAATTATATCTATTAGAAGTAGTAGATAATTTAATACCTTTATTATCTTTAGTACTTTTTTTATATTCTATTTCTAAGGTAATAAACCTACGCTATTTATTTTAATATTTAATATAACCTCCTTTTATATATTAACGGTAATAACTTTATTTTAATTATTAGACGAGAAAGATATTAATACCGAGACTAGTTTACTAGGTAATAACGAATAATATTTAAATAATTTATCGGATTCTAGGGAGAGTATATAAATATTTTTAATAATTAATACTACTATCGTTATAACTATCTTAATAGCCTTATTTAATTTCTTACTACTACTGTCGTTAATAAAATAGTAGATATAGGCCGAGTCCTCTATAGAGTCCGATAAGAATAAATTAATTAAATTTAATACTAGTTAAATATTCTCTAGTAATTCTTTAAAGTTAGATAAATTATTATAATAATTATCGAGTAAAATTATATCCTCCTCTAAATCTTTCGTCTCTCTAATATCTTCGCTAGGACCCGAGAGGTTAATTAGATTTTTTATTTTAATTATTACTATCTCTAGTACTTTATTATAATTAGGGCCGTGGACGGAGAATAATCTATTATTATCGGATATAGTTTTGGTTATTAAAAACGCGAAAATAGTATTAAAAACTTTATATAGTCTATTTTTAATCTATAAGAAATTATTCTTATTTAATAATACGTAAAGAATCTAGTCTAGATCTAGCCTAAATCTAGGTAAAATCTAGAGAAAATTTAAATAAAATCTAGGCTAGATTTAAGGCGCTAGAAGACTAGCTTAATATTAATATATTATATATATAAATACTCGTCTTTATTATTTTTTAATATTTACTTTTATTTAAACCCGTTATATAAGACCTAGAAATTTATTAATTATAATATTAATTATATTATAAACCGTACTCTAGACTATCTCTAGTACGGTTTAATAACTATATTATATAAAATTATAATAGTATAAGTAGTTAGTATATAGGTTTAAATATTAAATATTAGTCGTTTTTTTAAAGACGACTTTTTAGAATATATTTATATATAGTAATTTAAAGACCTCTTTACCTATTATTTTATTCTTTTAATAATCTTATTTAAATATCGCCCGATATTTATAGTATATTAAACTAGATCTAATTTAATTTATTATAAAATTTATTATACCTTATTATAACTAGTTATTTAAATTATACGAATTATTATACCCTCTTTACTCTATAATTATTATTAAATTTATTTATTTATTACTACTATCGTATTATAGCCCTAGCGCGTATTATTTAAATATAATAAAAAACTACTTAAGATTAATTAAATTATCCGAGATATTAGAAGAATACCCGTATTAATTTATTATATAAATATTAATAATATACTACTACGAGTTAAAGAGTTTAATAATAAATATCGCTATTTAAAGAATATATTCAAATATTAGCGGAATTATAAAGACGCGCTTAGAGTAGAAAGAACCTAATAAAATAAATATTTAATATCTAATTTTAAAGAGTAAATCAAGATCTAAGACTATCTAGGCTTCGGCGAATAAATATATATTAATATTATTATATACTAGGGGGACTTTAATAGTTAAATAATTAAAATTAAAAATAACTTTAATAACGTATTACCTCCTAATTTATAAAGTTAAATAATAGTAATAACTAGCTCGAACGATACTCTTCTTAAATAAAAAACTAATACCGTCTATAATATTTCCTCTTTTCGGCCTTTCTAAATCTTTAAAATTAATTATATATTAAGTTAATTTATATTACGGAATTTTATATATAAGATCCGGTTTTTAATAATCTCCGCGTATCTATTAAATAAAGAATTTAGTATAGTTTATTTATAATTCGCGCTATTCTAGGAATATTAGATAGCTCGCTATTTTATAGCGAACTAAATACTCGATTATCTCTTCTATATAACGGAGGAGAACGCGTATTATATAGAAATTTTAGAAGAAAAGAACCTATAAAATAATAGTTAATATTTCTAGGACTAGAGTATAAATTTAATAAAAGGTAAATTTATTATAAACGATAATTTTAATTAACTATATTCTTTATCCTTTAATAGAAATTTAATTTAAGAGATAGACTTATCTTTATTAAAATCTTAAATTTATTTTTATCCTCCTCCGTTCTTCTCTCTTTTAGGTACTTAATATATTATAAATAAAAACTTATTATCGCGCCCGAAGGAGCTCGAAAAAAAGGAGTTATTATAGAAATTAATATCGAAAGAATATTCGTATCTACCTACTACTTCCCGTTTTCTTTACTTCGAGATTAATATCTTTTCTCTATAACTTTAAAATATCGCCGTTCTTTTAGTACCTTTTATTAAAACTTAATCCGTTTATTAATAATAAAAAGATTAAAGAGCCGGACGAAGCTTTTAGGCCCTAATAATAATAAAGATTATTTATTACTATTATTATAAAAATAGCCTCCGAAGAAGTTTTTAAATAAAAAACTTTATAAATCCTTTAAGTTTTTAGAGGAGTCCTCCGAGTAATTAAATTAAAAGAATAAATTCGTATTTAAAGAATCCTCTAAACTAGTTATTAATAATAATAAAGATAATAACGCGTTTAGAGAAGAGAAGATAGAGTTAATTATAATATAATAATTAATCGATATCTTCTTTAATATTATTATATTTATCAACTACTTTCCTAACTTTAAAAGACTTAATAATAACTATTTATATAAATATATTCACGATAATATATAGGAACGCGTTAATATATTCGCGAAAATCGTCTACCTCAAAAATTCTCGCGGTAATAATATAATAATAATTCCTATAATATTAAAGTTAAGTTATTACTAGTAGTAACTCTATATATTTATAGTTATACTAAATAACGAAGAAGATTTAAAATACTATAATTTTCTTCTAGACTATATAAATAAATATAAGAAATATAAAGTTTATAATTTTATTTATTAGGCTCTTTAATTAATTCTAATTATATAAAGATTTATAAAGTTATAGGCGTTATCGTATTCTATCGCTATTTATATTAGAAATAAATAGAGATTTAATAAAAATAGAAGAAGTAGTTAATAAAGTCTTAATACTACCGCGAAAACTCTCCTACGGGCTCTAAATATCCTATAAATTAATAATTCTATAAATATCTATATTTACGGGGCTTAGAGGCTATTTATATTAAATTAATTAACGAGTTTAAATTATTCCTTATCCCGCCGCCCGATCTCGGTATTTAGGTTAATAAATTAAATTAAATAATTAATCTTAAAGATCTAGAGATATAGTTTATAATTACGAATATAATAATGAAAATACGGTTATATTATAAACTAAAGAGCGACGAAGAGATTAACGACGATATATAATAAATAGGACTTTAAGGTAATATAATTTAAAAGTAAAAAAATATTAACCCTATATAATATAGTTTCCCGAGCGTAGTTAATATATCGCTATATATAATTACTATATAGTAGATATAGTTAGCCTTTAATAAGGTCTTTAATAAAGAATATAAATATCTCTATATAAAATAAGCGAAAAAAGAGATTATAAAGAAAGTAATTTATTATTCTTAATACGCCTTTATAATCGTAGACGAATATAATAAAGTAAGAAATTTAAATAAAAGTCTATATTATCTTCTTTAAAAGATAAGGAAGATTTATTTTAAATATTACTTTTATCTTATAATTATATCTAGAACGATTATTAATTAAAACCTAAAGGATATTATAGCCCCTCGGATTATTATAAAGGATATTTATTATTATAATTATAAATTCGGTAATTAATACTTCGGACCTATTAATCTAGAAAAATCTACGAGTATTATTACCCGATATATAAAAAAACTAGGGTATAGAAGAGATTTATTAAGGTAATAATATCTACGCTAATATACTTCTTTATACCTCGATACTACGATATAAGAAGAGTAGTTAAATTAAATATATCTTATAACGTTTAAGAAACTCTATTAAAAAGACTTTACGATTATTTATCTACTAGGACTCTAGCTACGATTTAGGTCTATTATTATTAACTAGAAGATTATTATACTAAAAAGACTCTAATAGTAGTAAAATTACCGAAGGAATATTAATACTATAATACCTCTTTCCTATATTAATATCCTTAGTATTTAATTTTAGTTCATTCTAATATAGTATTTACTATAATACGGGTTCTCCGATTATATAGATTTTTACCTACCTTTACTATCTCCTCTAAAACTATTAATATATAATAAATTAATACTACGGCCGCGGCCTCTAGTATAAATAAAAATAATACTCGGATATAAAAAAATTATATCCTAGGTAGAGATTATATAATATTTAAAAAGAAATCCCCTAAATTTAAAGTTATCGCCTCTATTTTCAAGAAATATAAAGGGGTAAATATATTAATTATATCTTTATTTACCGAGATAGTTTTAATAGTAGAATAAATAAATCTTTCCCTTTTATAAAATCGCTGGGATAAAAGAACCTAAACTCGCTTTTTTTAATATATTAAATATAGTATTCTCTTTTCTAAATATAATATTTAATATTAATTTTTCTTTTTTATAGTATATCCGAGAGGAGTTTAAATCTCAAATATAAATATTCTTTAAATCCGATAAGGCGAGAGACGTAACTATATATATATTAATACGAAAGATTAATTATAATCGGAAGCTAGTAGAGAATAATATATTTAATATTTTAATTAGATTTATACGGTAGATAGGCGTAGGTTTAAATCTTATTTTTATAATTATAATTATTTTATAAACCTCTCTACTTTATCGGGTTATATAAATAAATAACGAAGAGAATATATTAAATAACCTATTTAAAGGAAATATTTTAATATATATTATATATTAATACCGGAATTAGAGAGTACGTAGAGGGGAAACGGAAGTCGAAGGCGGATTTTAGGATAAATATATTTAAGACGATAAATACGACGAATATAAAGAGTATAAAAAGCGTTAACGGAGATAATAATCCTAGATATAGTAATAATACTTAGAATATTAATAATACTACGATTAGTAATAATATTAAAGAAAGTATAAAGGCGATTTAAGAGAATAATATATATATTAAATAAAAGCGCGGTTAGAGTAATTATAGATATAATATTTCGTTATTTTAGTAAAATATTTTTATATTTTTAAATTACTAGATATTTAGATTTAAATAGGAGCTAGGAAACCTATTACTCCTCTATATAATTTTCGATATAATAATATTTACTATAATATATTATTATTATTTACGATTCTAATTCTCTACTTTATTATATTCGGTATAATAATAATAAACCGAGTATTATATCTAGCCTAGATCTAGGCCTAGATCTAGTTTAGATATTCTTTAGATTTAATCTAGATTTTATTTAATCCCTAAACTCGTTATTAAGAGCCTATATTCTTATTATTTTAATTATATCTACCGTTATCTAACGCGGTATTTAATTATATATTCCTTAACCTTCTTTTAAATTTATAATCGATACGGGGCCCTGGAAATTAAAGACTATTAACGAAGACCTTTAAAATTATAATAAAAAAAGAATATTAATTTACGAATATATTACCGAGTATATTTATAATATTTAAAAGAAAGTTAAAGATACTATTTAAATCTAGGTCTAGATCTAGTCTAGATCTAGCCTAGATTTTATTTAGATCTAAAGAAGCGCGCTCTTAATACTTCGACTATCTTTATTATTATTTATATAATAATATATTATTATTTATCTAATTTAGATATAGCTGAGATAAATTAGATTTAATTATATTCTATTATACTATATTTCGCTTATTAATAAATTACGAAATACGTAAAATACGTATTTTATACTAATTAAATAGCGATTTTATAGAACTATTTTTCCGGATTTACCGATATAATTTTATATATTATTTTAACTATATTAAAATTTATTTATTAATAAAAAATAATAGCGAATATTTTTCTATTATAATAAATATTTGAACGAAGTAACGAAATATAGAATTCGATATTAAAGATGAAATTTATAGAGTTTTAATTATAAATTTAATAGAGTTTATTAAATAAAAGAACGAGTATTTAATATAAATATTTCAATTATTATTTCTAATTTCTAATATAAAGACTTTATTTAATTCGAATAATTATTATTATATAGAGACTTAATATAATTTATATTATTATATAATTTAAAAGGACTCTTAATATTAAGAAGAAAATAATTCGAGGAAACATCGGTAAGTCCGGAGAAATAGTTCTGTAAAATCGCTACTTAATCGGTGCAAAATGCGCATTTTGCAGCCTTGGCAAATCTTGGCGCCAAGATTTTTTAGTTAGA